>Ga0099824_1000662_pt1 | contig 43149 bp, 30 predicted proteins | sample SiratrowhiteBW_FD_76837 | JGI IMG/M metagenome (GOLD analysis project Ga0099824, IMG submission 76837) | Root nodule microbial communities of legume samples collected from California, USA - Siratro white BW | ecosystem: Host-associated > Plants > Roots > Nodule | place: USA: California... | reverse complement strand
GAATAAAAATTTTGAAAATATTATATAATTTTTTATATAAATTTATTGTTAGTTTTTAAATTATATTTATTACTAACTAAATCTATTTCATATATTAATAACTAAATTCATGTAACTTTTCTTCACAATAACCACTCTTCTATTCAAATTAAATTAAACCTTTTGCATTTATTTTAGTTACACATTAGCAATAGATCACACGTGCCAAATAAAACAGAAGAGGAATAGGTGGAGAATATTAACCCTATTAAAATGGTACAGTATTCTCACTATATTAATTAACTCATTAATTGAAATATTAGATATACAGTTTCATCTAGTAAATTAAGATCGTGTCCTCTTTTTACTATTTCATTTAATTTTATATTAAATCGTAGAATAAGGCCACTATTTCTTTACAATGATATCGTGTCTTTTATGTACTATTTATCCATATCTGAAAATAAATAAAAAAATACACCATTTTAGGAATTTCATAAAAAATTACACTAGTTTGGAAAATTTGCCATAAGATGTCATTTCAGAATATTTAAAATTCATTATATTTTATTATGTTTGTGTAAAAAAAAATATCAAATACTAATTAGAACTATGTAAAACTTACCAAATTAAATGATAAAGTTTGTATTAAAGAAAATGAAGCTTTAGAAAACCGTTGCACCCATTGTTAGAAAATATTGTTTCTCAGTTCTCATACTTCAAAAGTATTAGTGACAGTAACCATTAAATAATTACTAGTTCTGAGGTGCACCAGACACTATTCACAGAAAAATCTGATGTTTTTGACGTCAACCACGATACCATGTAGAAGATTGAGTGATTTTTTTAAGAAAGTCACCCCTTATCAAAATAGCCAATTTTTTTATTAAGTAAATAAGAAAATTATATCAGTTTATCTCATATTCAAATATATATTTTTAAAATAAAAAACCTTCATAAACACATAAATAACACAGCGTTACAATTCAATTCAACATTCAACAAATTTTACCAGCCATTGTTCTAGCTAATCTGTATTAATTAGGCTGCGCAGAGAAAAATCTAGAAAGCATTCATACAGAGTTCAACTAAAGCAAATTTGTCAAACGAAGCGAGCCATTAAATACCATTAATGACAGCTACAAGAGATGCATAGTTTTTTCTTCACAAACCATACAAATATATTAGTGGAAGCAAATAAAAAAAGCTCCATAACAAACCTCAGGTACTCACTGAAACATCGGCAGAAAGATTCTACAGAATTATAAAGTTGAATCATGCCAAACTAAAGTAAACAAACACACCTTAATCATTAGACAAATTTTATATATGAGACCCTAATATTGTTAGAATAAGTTTTGGCCTAAACTGAGATAAATTATAAGGCTAAGATTCTCCATTAAGAGACCATAATAAGGTATTTTGTATAGTTTGTAGATAAGATAACACGCTTACTTAACCTGAAGAGTTTCCACTCCATGCAAACGTGTCATTTTCATTGTAGTTGGCCAAACAATAAGTGCCGCAAACTTTAATAGAGTGCATGTGAGCGGTTGGAGAAGTTGGTTTCAATCTTTATTTATTGCTTCAGTATGGTACTACTCTATATATAAATATGCATATAAAATGGCACCTCCCTCTGCATATTTTACTCATTGACCATGTTTTGTAATTTAATACAGCGCGGAATGCCAGATAACAAGACCAATATTTGTATTATTTTAGTTCATCCATCATCTCTATATATACAAGGTTGGCTTCACACACAAAGATAGTTGTGTTGTGATTAGGGTTGAAAGATTCAGAAGAATGGAGTTAAAGGGTGTGTCTTTGAGGAGAGGGAATGAGTTGTTGAAGAGTTTGAGTGAAAAGAAGAAGAATAGAGGAAAGGGTGTGGTGCTGGAAGGCATGGTTGGTGGAAAGGGAAATGGAGTGGTTTCATGCACAGAAGAAAGTGGAGGGGTTGTGAGGATGAAGATTGTGGTGAGAAAGAGCGAGTTAAAGCAGATGGTGGAAATGATGAGTGGTGTGAAGTCAACAATGGCGTTGGAATCTTCTGTGTCTTGTGTGGAACAAAGATTGAAGCTGTTATGGAAGAGAAAGTATGTTTCCAAAACTAATAGGAATGGCCACAGGTGCTGGACTCCTGTTCTACAAAGCATCCCTGAAGAGAGATTAGTTTAACTTTGTCTGTGAATTATTATCACAAGTTACATTTATATGTAGAAAGCTTAATCATCAGAAATTCTCTCTTCTTCTTGTAGCATCATGATATGCATAGTATATTTCTCTCTGTAGGTGCTGAGAGTTTTGAATGTACACAAAACATTTACACCATCAGTGTTATTCTAGTTCTGATCATTTCCTAGTGTGTAACTTGAGTCCTTTTTGCAACTCAAAGCAAAATAATGTAATGCTACAAGAAGAGTTTTATTTTGATAGTAAAATGTTTTTATAGTATGAATAAGCTGGATATATATAAATAATTATATGTCTATCCATATTTAATGATAGTATAAAATATAATGTAATAGTATATTTCTGTATGTAGTTACTGGATCAGGTGTTATTTCTCTTTATTTTCAAGAGGTTCCCAACAAGAACACAGTTGCTTGTTTAAATAAGAAGGACAAAAAGTGATGACTGCAACCAACTGATCATTTTGAAATGATTCTATATGAACTTTGTGCTATTCATTTGAGAGATAATTAGTTATTAATTATAGAAAAAGATAAGTCATGTTTAAAGTGGCAAATTATGAATTCAGTTTTTTATTAGCAGAATGGAATGAGATAGGTATAAGGGTGCCAAAACACTGTTCATACATTCTAATAAATCTACTTTAAGTACTATTTGTTTGTGCCACAGTTTCATTTCAGCCATAAATAATTAAAAATTCCTAGTTGTAATACAGATATTTATAGAAATTGTTAAAAAGGTAAATAATGAAGAAAATTTTAATAAATGCCTAATAAAAAGAACCATCGATTTTTTAAAAAATATATCTCACATTAAGGACTAGAGAAAGAGAGAGTAATATTTATGTAGGTAATATAGTTGAACACATAAAGTTTAAGTTCTACAGTTTAGACCGATTAAATTGAAATAATCTCAGGTGAGATAATTTATATGTTCTGTTATCTCTGAAATTAGTTGTGGAAACTTAGTGACACCACAACATTTGTTTTTATTAAATTCCTTGTAGGAATATTGTACAATGATGATGGGTTGTGCATGCATGGTATGGAGAGCATGTCCATATCAATTTGTTTTGTGAAGTGGTGTCATTCCTTTGATTCTTATTATATAGTCTTTTAGCAAATTCTGACATGGTATCATTTGATGCACTCTCTTTAAAAATTAAATATTTGTGCAGACAAGATTTGACCAAGTTTTTATCAAAATGTTAATTCAAGGATTGCTATTGAATGAGCTATAGTCGTGAAGACTGCTTATGCTTCCAGGATTCGACAAACATGCACTGTTATTGTAGCTGAAGTTTCTAACTCATGTATTTCTTTTATCTATAAGGTAAACCATAAGAAGCAATTAAAATTATTTCTTTTCCCCAAGACTGAAGTGTTATAAAATCAAGGATTTCTCTTTTTAAACATACACTTGAACAGCATCAGTACAGGAATTTCACCTTAAAACTGCAACAATAAATAAAAATGACAAAATGAATCCTTAAAACTAGGAAAGCAAGAAAGTCAAAACGTGGACATGTTTCAAAAGCATTTACCCAGCACCCCTCCTTACTTTACGAGCTCCAAACTTCAATTTTTTGTTTTTAATGCCGATTGGAATTGGCTTTGTAATTAGATAAGTTGATTTTTAGGCTTGTAGTAAATCAAAGTCACAAATCATTTTTTCTTCTCTTCTCTTAAAAAAAAAATATCTTGATGTTAAAAAAAATAGCAGCAGTTTGGTTATAAAAAAAATTTTCACCTTGTTCTTTTCTTCATTCTTTACAAAACTTTCAAGCTGTTTAAAGTAAATCTCTTCATGTAAAACACCATATAAAAATGATGATTATACACTTTTCAATTCATTTCAACAGCTACAGCAAGCAAAATCCTTATGATGTCCCAACAAGCAACCCGTACGAGTACAAGGTGTCTGAGTACTCCACAATAAAGATTTGAGCATAGCCTTTCATAACAAGTCTGGCCTCTTTGTTGATAAAACCATCTGAATTTGGCTTGGTTCTGTACACCCATTTTGACTCTAATCACCTTCCTTTCTTGGGGTCCTCAACCAACTCCCATGTTTATTTCTCTATTGCAACCATTCTATTTGTATTTATCATAAAGCTTTTGTAAGAATTAAATGCAAGCCTTTTTCTTTTCCTTGCCCTGATGCCTGTTTTCTGATTCTCTGTTCAATTGTATCTTTGTAATTATTATAAAACATCAATAGACCTTTTAGTTATTTCAATTGTACAAAGTAAAAGGAACCATTCATTTTGTAATTTAAAATAATTATTGCAAAAGTAAAAAAATAAAATAAAATACCGCAGATACCAGTTTGTAATCAGGTAAGAGTAAAAAATGCATGCATTATTTATTCCATAAGATGAGCTTCAAAAGGGTAATAAACTTTGTCTGTCTTGTGTGCTTCTACTTTTTTTTTTCATATTAGTTATTTCTCTTTCCGGCTGAAGGCCTGTCTGTTTAGTTATTATAAATCGAGGAAGAAAGACACAAACAACTAGGATTTGTGGGCTTAGATCTGCAAGTGGAAAGGATATTGGTCCTATCCAAGATTTGTTTTTTGTCTTGTTATTTCCAAATACAACATCGTCATGTGCTGAGCAAAAGAAAATGACTCAAATCAAATATGTCTGTATTCACAAACGCAATCCATAATGGTGGCCGGAGAGGCACATGCAAGACACATAATAGAACTCAAAAAAGTGATTCTAACTACAAATGAATACATTAAGAAGCAGGTTGTCTTTGGTTTGAGCCCTGCATGAAAAATGCGACAGCCTGTTGATGAAGACTAGGCCAATGAACATGGCTAAAGTTCCAGGTGGCAAAATCAGGAACAATGCGATGAAGATACCTTCACAACACGACAATGTGGCAGTTCTAATGATTTGACAACAGACCGGACATTCCAACGCTTCTTGTGCAAAGGCATCGCCGTTCTTGGCTTTTGTGTCAACCAAACAAACATCTTAGTATATAAGAACTTTTTCTGACCCTCTCGACCACTTTAGCTCTTTGATGGAAAAGGTATAACCAGAATAACGGTTTCGGGGAAAGTAGAAAAGGGTCTTGCAGGGAAGAAACTAAGCATGGGAAGCCCAAAGAAAGTGTCACCATCAACAACAAGAAGCCCGAAGAAAAGCTCAAGAACTCTACATGATCTCTTTGTGCAGGAAAGTCCTCACTTTACCATCCCATCTGCTTCTCCCACTTCAGGAAATGAAGAACTTTTGTCCACTATTTCTTATTGCACCTTTGTTTTCACCTTCACTGACCCTTCAGAATCTCCTGCACAAAGAGACTCAAAGAGGCTTCAACTCACAAGACTCGTCTCTATATTGAAGTCTTCCAAGAAACCAGTGCATGGAAAAGTTATGGGGGCTCTAGTGGCCATGATATCCGCCAACCTCTTCAGGCCACTCCCTCCACCTTCCAGCCCCTCCGCCATCACAGACCTGCTCGAAGAAGAAGACCCCGTGTCTATATTTTCTCCTCTATGGTCACATCTCCAAATAGTTTACGAGATACTTCTCAAGCTTGTTAACAGCACAGACCAAAAGATACTGAGAGAATGCGTAGATCATTCTTTCCTCCGCAACCTGCTGGCACTCTTCCAGTCAGAAGATCCAAGGGAACGTGAGACTTTGAAAAATGTGTACCACAAGATATATTCCAAGTTCATCTCTGATCGTTCCTTCATGAGGAAATCAATGACGGAGGTGCTCTTGAACTACGTTTTTGAGACAGAGAAGCATCCGGGTATTGCAGACTTGCTTGAGATATGGGGAACCATAATCAATGGCTTTACGGTGCCACTGAAGGAAGAACACAAACTGTTCCTGATGAGAGTGCTGATTCCTCTACACAAGACGAAGGGGATGCAAGTGTACCATAGGCAATTGGCCTATTGCGTATCACAGTTTGTTCAGAAGGAGCCTATGCTTGGAGGGGTTGTTGTTAGAGGGATTTTGAGGTATTGGCCTGTCACAAACTGTCAAAAAGAAATTTTGCTCATTGGGGAGTTGGAAGATCTGGTTGAGAATTTAGACCCTGATCAGTATCGTAAGTTGGCCTTGCCCTTGTGTACCCAGATTACCAAATCCATAAACAGTTGGAATTCACAGGTACATCCCTTTCTAATACATTCTTTAAAGTACTTTTTTCTTAAATGCATTGAAATTTGTTGAAAACTATAAAATCATACTAGGTTATCATTGAATAAGATGTGACTTATTGAAAAGAATGTTGCTAGTAATTATATAAGTTCATGCTTTCTTCTCCTGATTCAACTGCAAGGTATTGCCTTTGTCAGTTTCCTGAATTTTGCATCTGATAAAGAGATTTCTTTTATTGATTTATGATGCATAATTTTGTGTTAGGTAGCGGAGCGTGCACTCTATGTGTGGAACAATGAGCAGTTTGTGAAAATGGCACTGATAGGAACAGTGGAAGTGTTTAATGTGATTGTGGAAGGCATGGAAAAGAACCTGAAGTGGCATTGGAGCAAGAGCGTTAGGCAACTAACAGAAAGTGTTAAGGTGATGCTGGAAGAAATGGATCCAGATCTGTATTCCAAGGGTCTAATGGACATGGAAGTTAAAGAATCAATGGCACATCAAGAAGATATCAAGAGAAAAAAGAGATGGGAAAGAATAGAATTGGAAGCTGCCAAGAATCAGTTTCTCAACCCACAACGTTATATACGTGTCTCCTACTGAACATTAATGTATGCAAATTTGTGCTGGCATTGGTAATGCCAACTTTTCTTGGGTAAGCAAATCATTGCAGGATCAAAATTGTTTAAAAGTTGCTTAGTTGTAACAATGCCCAATATGAATACTTCAAACCAGAAATCGGTGGCTCTGGTTTGAGATATTCAATGGAATCAAATAACAATTGAAAACGTCCAAGATATAGAGAAACAGAGAGTGTATACTACATTAATATAAAAATATTATCATATTATACTAAATTATTAATCGGTTGTGGAAGTGTATGTTTAATCACTTTGATGAGTAAATTTTTGAAATATTGGAGGATAAAATAATCTTGCATGCTGCCTAACAGAAGCCAGGAACTAAACAACGAGTGTATTGTTAGAATTATCCTTAATCAAATAAAAATTATTTTTTATCCAATATTAATATAGCATTATTATTTTATAATTTAATTATGTATCGTCACATTTTTCAAATAATTTAAATATGATATTAATCACATTATGCAAAAAGTATTTATCTTTTAGTAAAAAAATCATACCAACAAAGAGAAAAACTCCTTTCATCGAATAGAAGAGAGAAATAAGTATGGAGAGAGAAAAACTCATGGATCACAAAACCGTATTTCTCTTTTTTTTTTTTTTAATTTTAAAACCACAGAAGATCTTTCTCTTTCTCCAATCTTTCCCAATTTACCCATCGAAAGTCACTCAGCCTTCGTAGCCTTTTCCGTCTTGTTTACATAACACCACCCAATCACTGCCTCAAGAAATGCCCCTCGGTCGTCGTCGGATAGGTCAATCACGAAACCGGAGAATGAGAACATGAATGACGCTATGTCCAGACGAGTTCGAGGTTGGGATATTTCCATCCACGTATTGGAGATTAGTGAGGGACGAAACCCAAACAGTTGCTAAAAGTTCTTTTAATTTTGGATTTGCAATAAAGTTATACACTGCTTGGGTTAGCGAGGAAGCGATTTGAAGCACTTCCGATCGATGCACGGTGTTGACTTCAAGAATTTTTTTTCTAGATGACTTTTTTTGGTTTCTTTTTAGTGTTGGTTTTGCTTGATAAGAAATTTGTGAAAAGATTTAAAAAAAACACCTGGGTCTCTTGTTAGAAAACACTACAATTGTTAAGGGGCACACGGTGAAGGCTAAAGATCCACAGTGAATTAAAATTGTTCTCAAACTACAATTATAGTTACCGTGGACATTAACTACCTTTAAGGGGGCATCGACAGTATAAGCAAATAATGTCCACATCTTTCCCTTGGGATGAAAGCATAAAAAGACAGTTTAAATAATTATTGTCTCAATCAAAATTTAAATGATATGCTGCCTAACGCAAAAACCGTTGAAATCGGTTTTTAAGTTGCAGCTTACAAACAATTTAACAAACTAATAATCTGGAAACTACGAGTCAGATCATATCCCCCTCCCCTCCCTCTGGTGGTACAAAACTGTGTAACCAATACACAACCTATCAACTTGAACTATAGATATTGGAAAATTGTGGCGACGAGCACAAGGGTCGAATAAAACTCCTAGCCTTTAATTAAGGCTTTAACTATAAAGACAACAAAGAATCAAGCATTTCTAAAGGTTGAAAGTCATTCCCCTGTACATTTCTCATGGGAAACTCCATCAAATGAGATCTCGAAGGCTTGTGGAACTGCTTGTAATCATCAAGCTCAAACGAATTGTACAAATACTGGTACCCTGTCTGGAAACTTGGACCGAGACTAAGCTCCTGCTTCATATGAATCCGGACTCCAATATTTCTTTTCAACACACAAAATGACCAACAAGGTCAATGCAGCAGATACAAAGCTCACACAAATCATACTTGATATTTTGAAAGCTTTTCTTTTACTGGAGGCTCCAAAGCAGACATACACTGATCCCACGCTCCATTGCGAAGCATCTACAGCATAAACATGAGATTGTAGTTTCATTATCACGAGCAGAGTATTACAACTATAACTTAAACATAACATTACCTAAAAGGTAGATGTGTGCCTTAAAGTGAAGCAACACTAACCTGTTTATACCCATGCAAGACCTGGCAGACTTCATTGTGTAAATCTTCACTCCTTATTTCCTATAGACGTTAATAAAAGCAGTTACATTACAAAATCCTTAAAGCATTTTTTAACTTTTAAGATGATCATACTGACGGCTAAACATACATGCCAACTTGCAATCGCTTTGCACATGTATACAAGAGAGCTTAGAGCTCCAGAAGGATTAGCTTTTACCTGAAAACAAGTGTAAAACACCAATTACTTTACAAGTCTACATCTAAAATTTTAGTGCGAATAGGAGATTACCATAGCACATAGGCCTCTAAAAGCATCCTCTTTCTCAACATCATCTCGTATCCTGCAAAAAAATCATCAAAGAGAAATCAGTATACAAGGTAACCTACGATGACAAAGTCGTAATCTAAAATCATGTTCAATTTGTAAAGTGAGGATGTTGAGATAATGATTACTCTCCTTTATACAATCAGATGATTTTGTGTCATCTCTTTTATACATTAAATGGGCATCCTCAATATAAGAATTTGATACTAAAATAATTACCACAATATCAGATTTATGATGGGGCTCTCCTACCATCTTGACTTTTGGTAAGCTTGCCTAACACCCCAAAAAGTAGTTTGAGGTGAGGATTGTGTAAAACTTTACAATCCCTACTTTACGGAAGTCTGTTCAACGTGAAATTTTCAGACAAGCAGAACGCAAAACCAACCAAACTTTTATTTCTTCTTAAAGGAAACATTGTATGTATATGTCTGTATTTACTTTGTTGTGTTGGAATAGAAACACAATAAGCAGAAGAAATTTTACAAAAAAAGTTGCTACAATTTCTAAGGAAAAAGTGAATCGCACATAAAAAAAAGGGAGATTGCTCCAATTTATTTACTTTTTAATTTGTTATTAAAGTCAACATCATTATGCATCTCAACTAATTCTTAGACCACTCATCAGATCTTATCCATCTATCTTTTTTTGGGAGAAAAATATTCTTCTCCAGTCCCAGCCATCACCCTCTGAAACTAAATTGATCACACTGCAAAAGGAACAGTACTATAACAAATTTCTCAACTTTGTTGAATACAGTATGTTTTGAATCCCTCAAGCCCCTCCTAAACATCTAAGATGAAAGGGTAAAACAATAAATGAGCCACAAACTTCTATAATGATTAGTAATTTATTCACAATTTATCGTGCAGCAAAAATTGCAAAATCAAATATGATTTTGAAAACATTTTTTAATGCAGCAACTTTAGAGAACCGGAGATATTTGTTATGTGCTAGTGTGAAGGTCAGTACTACACATACATTGACAAAGCAGTGCACCAAGATTGCATGAAATGCTCCATATGTGGTGATACAAGCTCTGGACAGACCCACGCAAGCCTACCCAGTGTTATCGCACTATTCTCTATAAGTGACTTATTGAGTCCCTATAAACAGCAAACACAATCAGCAACTAAACATGATCAAAATTATAATTGAAGAAAGTAAAATGATAGTGACCTCTGCATGCTGAAGAATGGGAACCAGGCATGAAATTACTGTCAAGACAACAGGAGAAATTTCTTGACGAACCTGAAATTCAAAAGACTGATTTTATATAAAATAATAAAATGAGACATGGTATAGTTAATGTCAGAAGATATTGACATTAATAACAACATTAGAAACATGAAAAGCAAACCAATGAGGGAAGAAGAACCTTCAAACACAAACACGTCAGAGTAGATGTAATTTTGCATAATATTTAACAAAACTACAAGACCATGTCAGCAGAATCTACTCCAACACTCAATCAGAGAAGTTTTACACAGTGCTCAATTTGATTCTGGAGTTGGTGAGATTAAGATTGAAAAAATGCTATTCAAAATTTAAATATTTAGTGTTGAAGCCATCAAACAGAAACATGAATGAATTAATATTAGCAAAATTATCTGTCAAGAACCTACAACATAAGTCTCATCGCAACTAAGAATGTTTGTATGTGAGATGGGTTATTTATTTAACCTGAACCCAGCCCAACCAAAAAAACCAATAATGAGACAAGTTTGGTTTATCAAAACCACGAGACAAAAGTTAAGGTGTATTCTGTAATATTTTATAAAAATGAGTAATCCATATGAAAATAATATGTTTAAGCAAAAATAATTTTATCCGGTGAGTTAAGAAATCATATTAATACATTAGCCTTATCTCTAATCGATGTGGGATCCCCAACACAGTCCAACACAGCTTCTAAACCAGAAATTATCCTAGTTCTTAATTATGACAATTTAGAACTATATCATTCAAACCAAATTTCAATGGCAATTAGATTCTATTTTGCATACGTTTCTATCATTTTATCAGAAAGTAGCATTTAAATAGCATACCTTAACTGCTAATTCTCCAATTGCCCAGCATGCATTATTTGCTACTGAAATGGCCTCCTTTACCTTAGAAATCTCCTGCACACCAGACACTATCAGAATAAGATGGCCAAACAAATGCAACCTATGGACAAATTTGTATCAGGCACATACATACCAGCTGTTTGGCTGCAGCCTCAAGAAATTCAGACAAACGAGGGTGCAGATGAACCGGGCACACCTAGCCAAATTACCCGTGTTAGAATCCCATCAACTAAGATACAGTCTAAAGAACGATCCTAGCTACCCCACAATGTAAAATTAAAATGTTTGGGTAGACACCCTAACTTAGTTCCACCCAATCCACTCCTTACCAACCCGAAATAAAAAAATAAACTGATAACTTCAAAAAGTTAATTTACTTCCAAAATACAACAGGACAAGGAACAGCTTATTGCTAAACAGGCTTCAGTAAAATGTATGAAGGTACACAATCAACTTACTCGTGCCAGGTCTCCAAGTAAGGCAAAGGCACTTTGTCGAACATCAGAAGCATCATCCACACAACAATGCAGAAGTAGATCTCTCAGAGAACATTGTGCAACCTGCCAAATAGTGTATATCAAGATAATCTCAAAAACTCATACAAAGGGAACTTTAGAAGACAGAATTGCCGTCCATTTTGAGTCTTAAATACAAAGAGGAATTGCAGGGTTTTCGGAAGCAAGGTAAAATAAAAGGGAAAATATGCCTTTGAGGTTTATAATTGATTTCTGCTAAAGAAGTAGGTCTTGTAGAGAAAAGATAATATCATGCTACGAATCAAAGAAACAATCTAGTGAAAATCATGTTTCTGAATATTTTACACAAAACAAGTAAAAGAGGTGGAGTAACAGCAAACCATAGAACTGTTTCAGTATTAAAAGTTACAGAAACAGTTTAACAAGTACTGTACTTGATATGAATAAATGTTAAGGAGAGATTGCACCATGTTCTAAGCTAAAAAAAGCTCCCATTTTGTAAATTAATGCAAACTATTTCAAGAAAAACATCCAAGATGACAAATAATTAGCTAACAGATAGGTATTCATATCTAGAAAATACAAGTTTCTGATGAGTACCAAACTCTCTATTCCACTGCCAAGACCCTCTGCTAGTCCAGAAAGCAAATCAAGAGAGCATACGATGAACTCCTTGTCATACTGAACCCCAGCAGTAGTAGAATCAGCCTGAAATAAAATGACATTCAACTTGTTGGAACATAAAATAAAATTCAAAATCAAACCTTATTGGTAATTAGTTATACAGTAGTTTGTTGGACAGATCATAAATAAAGGTGGTCAATGAAATGCCTCTTTTAGAATCAAACAGCATATGCAGACATATTAATTTAATAACAAACACAAGTATAAGCCATAATAATAACACTTTGACACTTGTTCAGCTTTGCATGTATATCGGATACCTGTCAACATATGTAGCATGACTAGTAGCACTTGAGTGCTCAATAAAAGAAAAATATACAGAAGAGATAACAGCACCCTCTAAGTAGTGTTCATTCGATTAGTTCACACCGCTAGAATATCATGTAACATATCATATCCAAGAACAATTTTTGGATTATCTTCATAGTAGTTACCCTATTTTGTCAGTTCATATTTTTCCTGATATCTTATGATTTGTTACCTTATTTAGTTAGGATTATCGGTATTAGGCATAACACTGTCGGTTTGATATTCATATTGTACTAAAACAGCTCATATCAAGTCAACATCGATTCTATAATATGCAATTTCTATTATCTAAATACCTAAACTTTAGAATGTCAACACTACACATACACATATACACCAATACTAATAAGAAACACGTAGTAGACTATCATCTGAATGTGAGATTGAGAAGGAAAAAATTTGTAGCACTAACAAGGTGACAAATGAAATGTCAGACATCACCTAGGAAACAACCAAAACTTTTGAGTTTTCGAAGATGATATAGTGCAAACTACATATTAAAAGATTTTTGAGCAAAAGTAACCAGAACCTTAGCAAATTGTTGAGTCTGGATTATATTTATGCACCTCCTAAATACAGGTTCAGCAAATTGAGTGAAACCAGTACCCAGAGCCTGCATCAATTGAACACCACATCAGGAGCAAGTAAAAACTTACCAACAAAAATTTCAAATTATATCAATAGTTTCCCCAAACCCATGCATTTATTAACACGAGAATCAGAATGACAACCTAATTTCCAACTGCCAGCATAAGCCTATGAGTTTAAATTAATACATGATTTGAAACTTCCTTTGGAATTAAAGTTGGCGTAGACTTCTTAGCAACATAAATAAAATCCCCTAAGCTGTATAAAATTTGCATGTAACTTTCTAGGCAGTTTAAAAATAAGATGCGCTTTAGCTATTTCAAATGAAATCGAATTTTCAACATGTATAGACAAGTGCATTCTGCATTGTGCCAACACTGTCAAGAGGATATACTGCATATTGAAAGTTCAACAGCTTCAAAATCTTCAATTAGTTACTGTACGCTGACACATAAGTAGGAATTTGTTGTCAAAGAACAACCTAGGGTTTACAAGTCTACCAGCAAACTAATTCAAAGTTCAAACATGCATATTCATAATAAATGTTATGAACAGTAAATGACAACAAAACCAGAAACACTTTTTTAATATACAGGACGGCAGAAAAAAACAGATATCCGTACATGTGCTATAGATGTAAAGCATTCCAGGAGTGGAAAAAGATCTTTGTCTGAATTTGAAAGTTGCTGCCACTTCTCAATTAATGGCGGCATTAGAATGTCAAGATAAGCAGGCTGCAAAGCAAGGAGATATACCGTAGGTAAAGAAATGTCTTTTGAAGCAAAAGGGAGAGAATATCAGTAATAAACCATGAAGAGTAACTTGAGAAGAAAAAGAAAAAATAGTTTGAGTAAGAACGTTGATTGTCCCTCTATGGAATTCATTACTGCCAAAAATTTGCATACCTGATTCAACTCTCCTCCAACAGCTTCAGCTAGAGTTCCAATTGCATCATATACAATTCTGAGGTTTCGCCGCTGCAATTTAGGACAAAAGACTACAGTTAACGATGTCTAAGCATACATGTAATGATAGGAAATGTAGCACAATATAAAGCCAGTGTTCATCCAAACATGATTCATTGCAAGTAACAACACAAAAATTATGTATTAACTATTATTAAGGTCAGGAAATCACTTGATATTTCCCAAATGCAGTCATCAGGTGCTTCAGTATAATTTCCAAGCGCGGTGCCAACTCTTCAGCAGCCTCCTATTATAAGTTTCGAAAACCAAATTTGAGACTTATATAAAGTTAAAATATATAGTAATTCGATTAATTCATTAAGGTTAAATGAACAGAAATTGTAGTCAGAACCTCTTCCAGGGTTGCAAAAGCTGAACAAGCAGCCTCTTGTACCCGCTTATTGTCATCCAAAATTCTTCGTAGAAGCCCCATAAGAACATTATCAAATTGTTCATAGCCTTTAGGATGTCCAATACCCTAAAATACACAAATTCAAAATCAAACAAAATTACTGAGTAAATTGCTCTGTATCCTTGCATGGCTAAACTTAAACATCAGCTCATTTAGATGTTATATATAACATTCACTTGCTGTTTTATCACTTTACAATTATCTGCAAACATATGATATTCCAATGGAACAAGATCCTTCGAGACTGATGCGAGATTTGGCATATCTACAAACTCCTTATATTATAACATCTATTAAGTTCAAACCTGAATATTGAATACACAAATACGAAAGTGATAGAGCATATAACAATATCAGGAAAGAGAATGTCACATATTAATATAGATTGGGAATATATACTAAATAGTGATAAGATATTGAGACATAAAAATTTTATAGTTAGGAATTTGATAGTAATTGGTATTTAGGATTGAAATAACTTTCTCCAGGTGATCAAAATCTTCAGAAGTACATAGAGTTATAGAACTGTAAAAGCATCAGTGCCAAAAAATCATAGTTGTGCAATAGCAGAAGAGGAACAAAGTGCTTGTATACCTGAATGATAAATTTGCTAAAACGAGATAGTGTCCAGCATGAAATACTTCGTATCAGAGGAAACTTATCATCAAGAAGCGGGATAAGAAAGGCCACAATCTATAAATGAAGAACACAGCATTTTCCAAAATTTTGAATTAGTAAGAAGGGCCACATAAAAGAATAAAAAAAATCTGACAAATGTGTAAGCGTAAGAAATCAATAAAGCAGATCATAAAACAAGACTCGGGAAAATCAGAATCAGTGATCGACAGATTAACAAAATGTTGTCAACAACACATTTTCCTTCTTTTAGTATCAATAATAACAATAATAATAATAATGTTGTCAAGATTAAGATTCTACTTAGGACCCAAAGGGGTGTTGCCAGATCTTAATATGTTGGAATGCAAGATTAAGATTATGATTCCATTACAATCTCACCAATTTGTGATTTCAGGTGTGATCCAGATCAGGACTGGGAGAGATGATAGTAAGGCCATGCCAACATACAATCTAGATAGCAATTTTAACAACATTGAGCATGAATTGTAAATTACAACTCATCCACAGAGTATCACAATTATCTGACAGTGACTGAATAATTGAACATAAGAAAAAATAGATCTACAAAGGGGGGAAAAATGAAAGATTGCACTATGTAATTTACAAAGCAAGGATGATTCGAGAAGTTATCATATTTTTTGGAAACTAGTAACAATAAAAGGATCAAGATATTGTGTAGCTAGGGAAGCAATACACAAAAATGCACAAACCGCCGGGGTTTTAGGTATGAAGGGAGGGAATAGAAAAAAAAGATAATTTGAATAACATTTTATTGTGTTCTGTGGTGTATTACAATAAGATGTATGTAAAACATAGGGTGCTAACTATTATTTATACTAATGTTGATCCTAACAATAATAAAGAAACAAATTATGAGATATTAGGAAATGTGGAAACTAAGAAAATAGAGAAACTAACCATAACTGATAAAAATTTAAGGATACGATTAGATATTATTGGATACTCTGAATAACTTTAAAACACAACATCGATAATAATGAGATATTCAAACACACACACATGCATACTTTGAGTTATAAAATCATTCAAGCATACAGCAATCAAATTTTTAAAACAAGCTGAACAATTTTTCCTGAAATAAAGCCATTTCTTTTGGATTGAGTAATCAGAGCCCAAAAAAAAAAAAAGAAAATACCTCCAACAGATGAGGATAAAGACCATTGATGCAACCTTCACCTATGGCACCAAGGGCTAAGACAGCAGCTTCCCGATCTTTCCAAGCATCATCCCCACCAGCAGACAACTTAGCCTGCACAAGTTCTCATAAGCTTTACTATATTCACACCAAAAAGAAAAATAAGGCTTGTGGAGAAATTAGAAACTTAAAATAGTTTATGTCTTACATATATACACCTATGTTTCACCCACTTTCATTATGCCTGGTCTGCCTTTAATTAATAGAACACTAGTTTGACTGTTACTCATTCTTAGATACTATAGTATAGAAAATTATCACAAGAAATGTAAATCACCTCAACAATAGGCATAAGTGTTGGAAGAATCTCATCTCCAAACACATTTGAAAGAATATCAAGAGCAGCTGCACTGCATTTCCGTAAATTCCATGTGTTGACAACATCATCGTCCTGTAAATATAAAAAATTAAAATTGTGACTTAAAATTGCAAAGCAATTTTTAACACCTCATGTTTCAAAAGCTACATAAACCCTATTAAATAAGGGAAATAAGATTAATAAAATAATAAGAATAAGAAAACAATAGAGCAAGTACAACATACGTCATCTTCTACTTCATCTGATCCATGAAATCTTGATGCATGAAATCTAGGTTTAAGATCCTATGGTGAAAAACAAATAAAATTAGAAACGTGATGGTCTCAAACTAAAGAAAACCCAGTAAGTCAATTAATAAGCAACCAGACCTGATCTCGATCAGGTTGAGATCCATCTTCCTGGAAAAAAAAAACATTCAAACAAATGAAGTCACAAACAAGAATTAGTTGCAATCCACCTGTAAACACTAATCAATCCAAAAGAAAACCTCAGCCTCGATAAGTGATTCGTCATCATCTGCATAAGCCATGTTTGACAACAATACCTACATGTATGCAACAAATGAACTTCAAATTCCCATATTACATAGGTAACAATTATAAAAGAGAATGTGTATCATTTGATTTACTGGAATAAGACGAGGCAAGAATTCTCTTAGGTTTTCAGGTGGCAGTTGAGCATCACAATAAGCAGACCTGCAACAGAAATTATTAGAAAATAAAAGATGCAAAATAGCACAGCTCCCAGGATTTAACAAAGATAAAGTTTTAGTACAATTTGAAATTTTAAATAAGCTTGACCAGTACATAATAGATTCATCAAACTCTTATTTGCAGACCGGCATGCTGATTTTAGAAACAATAAATTGATTCTGCATATACCATCTAGTATCAAACGACAGAAAACATACATTGCTAGACAACATGACTTGAACTTGCATGACTCAAATTAGAATACATTACAACCACCTGAAACCCCTCCACCCACTAACAAAAAAGCAAATAACACAATAAAACAAAATACACATAAATAAGTTTATTGTTTTGGTTGTGATTCATAACAACACCTAGAAACTACATGAACTCCAGCTACCAGTTGTACCATTAAGAAAATAACATGCCAAACATATATAGTACCAAAATTCACAGGCTTCGAGGGCGACTTCTTCATCTGTGTCCTTGTTCACTTGTAACATGTATTCAATCACATTCCTTAAATGTGGCTGCAGTGAATTAATAATTGCATTAGAAAAGAGAGAGCAGATAGAAATAACATTAAATTTAAAGAAAGTAAATAGGTAATACACTTGGTGCTTGCTAATTTGACTAGTTGGAAAATTAAAAATGCATATAATAAACTCAAGATAAGTATATAAAACAATGCAATATGTTCTGATTTTTACAATTTCTAGATGAATTCTACTTGCTCAAACAAGTAAACAACTGGATATAGTGATAGAATGAATAAAACAAATAAACCACCGCAATGTGAAAAATCCTGACCATATAAGAACATTAAATTAACTTGAAAAACTCCAACGAACCAGAACAAGAAGCTCACCTCCAAGAAAGATGGACGAACTTCAATTAGCTGAACAAATGCCGCACAAACCTGGTCACGAATAGCAACTAGGATGGTTTCAATTGATTCCAACATTAATAAAATAGTAATAACTAAATTTCAGCAAAAAAACAGTAATCAAATTCATTGCAAAAACTATCAGAAATTACAAAAAAACACAAACACGATCTAGCCTTGACTTGTAGAGGTCATCAAAATAATTCGTATATAAAAAGATAGAATACGCATTAAGCAGGAGGCAGGGTCAGAGGACTGAAGCCTTCAACTACTAGCAATTCAAACCAACAGCTGGATTTGTTAAAGGATCATTGAGTAATTCATTAACGAAGCTATAATGAAAAACACTTTATTCGAGTTACATCTACGTGCACATAAAGCATTAAGAACTCACCAACTTTCGAACTTCAGCAGAAGGATCATTTGAGAGAATAAACAGACCTTGAAGATATTGATCCATGGATACATATAGAGCCTTTACAAAACAATTAAGACTATTACTACTAATTCCAAACTTCAGTGGTTCTTTAATAACCAGAGAACTGAGACAATATACACTTACAGAAGGCATTAACATAATGTATTGATTTACAGAACCTAGTGATAGCTTTCTCAATGAAGCATGAGGTGATTGGAAAAACTGAAACAAAAACAAAAAATAGGAATAAATAGCTGGAGGATACAATAATAAGAAGTGAAAGAAAACAATTATAAAAAGGAATACTGAGGTTACCCGAAATAATCTAGGAAGAAATATGTTAATAGGGCGTTCTGCTAAACCCGGTACATCGGAGTCAAGATATTGAGGAATATCTTCACAAATCTTCATGCACAGTCAAAAAATGAAATGTTAAAAAGGTACTACAGAAACAAATGCCATGAAATATTAAGAATCAATTGCCAAGACTGCAATTTCTCTAGCCTGTTAAAATAATAGTACATACAAATTCTCCATCCTTACGACTTTAATTTTTCAATTATATAACCGAATCAGAGATCAAAAAATCAAGAACTTTATTTGCATGAAAAATTCAACAAAGAATAAGATTGTTCCATTCTTTTCACATTAATCCTTCATCTCATTTTTTTCATTTGTCATCAAGAGAAGAAGGAAGGGAGATGATTAGCAGAAGGAGATTGAGAAAAATATACATATAAGACACTTTTCTTTTATTGGCTCACTTACACTTTGATTTCATTAATTTTAGTAAAGTTCAACTTTCATCCCCTTAGTTTTTAATTGCATTGTAATTCCCAAAACTGGTGCAACTTAAGTCCCCTACCTCTATCAGATTGAAATTGATGTGACCAATAGCATTGTGCAACACTATCTTCAACTTAGCAAAATCATTAAGAGGTGTCATCTCATCACATTTTATGCCATAGTGTGATTAGTAAACTCAAATCCCCATCTATATGGACAATCTACCTACCACATTCTACCACCTAATCCTTATACACTCAAATCCCACATCTCTCCAAGTAATATTCCCAGGAATCCTCCTTACCTCTGTTTCTATTCTCACATTATAATAAAAATTCTTGTTTATAAAATAATAATAAACTTGCCTCTTTCTCTACAGGGATCTCAGTAGCAACAATTCATATAATGAAAGTATTTGCATTTTCTGTGAAGATTCTGTTTTAGCCAGAATTATAATTTAAGAATATTATATTGAATCTAAAATGGAAAACCAACCTTGGATAATGCATCCATTGCACCTTCCATGTGATTTAGGTCGTTGCTGTCCAAGCAATTTACAAGGGCTTGCAACAATTCAGGCCACCCAGCAACTCCTCCTATTTCAACAACAACACTAATAATGGTTCCTGTTGTAGACCTTATGTTCTTATCCGCTGCAGCAAGACAAGGCAGCAACTCCGACTTCACATACTGTTGGTAGGCAGGCTGCATAGATTTATAAGCATTTCTGAGGTTATTCTTCAGGTATAACCCTGCAGCCTGCCGAACTTCCACTGATTTTCCCTGGTCAATTGAAAATCACCACACTGCCATTAATATCAATGTAACATTACTTGAACCACAACTGCCACACCATTCGTAGTTTTATAAATAAATAAACAAATAAAGTCTTACCAAAAACATATTTCCAAGAACCACTTGAACAATTCCAAAACATCTGACACCCTAACCTTTTTTTATGTGATTCCAGACATACTGATAGTTCTTTGTTTCACATTGACAACGCATAACGCACGCAACAAACATGGAAAAGTCAAACTATACAAAGTTGCCTCGCTGTTAAAGTGAAAATTGATGCGATTTCCCAGAAAACTTGACAAAAACCAAACACACTACAACATATCTTAAAACAAGTTAAGAGACACTAAAAACAAAACAAGAGAGTTGACTAGTGTCGTATCGTTAACCGATGATCAGTGCAGATTAACAAAGTTACAGTAACACAGTAACAGACAAAAAACTAAAAAATAGAGAATAAAACTCGCCGGAGCATCACCTTCATCAAGTGCAGTATATTTCACTCAGAACAATCAAATCAAGCACAAATAGACTACGACAAGAGCTCCGCATCACGCAGACTCAATCAAACCAAAACAACGCATGGCGATCCTCGCTCTTGCACATAGATGCACGCAAAGCACACATGAAACGTCGCGTTTCGACGGCGCAGAGAGAACAGTACAGTAGTAGAAAAGTGAAGCGGAGATTGGCGAAGGAATACCTCGGCACGGGAGAAGATGAAGGCGAGGTAATTGTTGAAGTCCGGAAGGTGCGAGTAGCGCTGAAGGTGTTGCCAAATCTGAGCCTTATCGGCGGACGAAGAATGCGAAATCTGCTGCTCGAGGAGGCCGCAGATCTCCTTGAAGCCTTGCTCCTGAGGCTGCCACGATGGAGTCGCCGCCGCCGCCATCGCCACCGGAATCCGCCCCCGAATTGAGTTCAATCAGAGAGAGAGAGGGGTTTTTGGAATATTTGTGGGCGCAACAGATATAGAAAAGAGGGAGAGAGAACGACACCGCTTTTAAATGAAACGCAACGCAAAACAATACAAATAACTTTTTGTTCTGCCAGCGAAAAAACAACCCTCTCTCACTCTTCACTGTTCACAACCTCAATTATCCAACAAAGAACACTGTTCACCCGCTAGCGTTCCGTTTTCCTTTAGGTTAGGCCTTCACTTCGTTGGGCCATAGCACTAAAATTGAAATTAAAATTACGAAAATTGAAATTAAAATTAAAATCAAGGTTTGGTAAATAACAATTGAAAAATCATGTTCAGCTTGTCATCATCATCATTTTTTTCACTTTGATCCACCACTTATGGTAACACAGAAAATTTCTGGGACCAACCTATTATTATTTTACTCATTGTTTGGTGAATGTATATAAATATTATCATAAATGTTAGTGAAGGTTCCCAATGCTACATTTTTAACCCATACTTCAATTTGGGCTTGCTGTGTTTGGGAAAGCAATGAATTCAAATATAATTCACCTTAATGACGTTTTGTGACCTTAAACATAGAGTTATGGATGATCATAATGTGTTACCAATGATTTAAAGTTTTATTACTTATCCTATGTCTCCTTGTGTATGTGAAAATATAAAAGAGTTTTGATACTTTGATATTTTCACAAGGTGTGTAAATCACTTGAAAACTTGACATGATTATGAATTAGGGAGAATAATATTATTTAATAAAAATGCGGTTAAAAAAAATTAAAAATTAAAATAAGTTTTAAAGAAAGTTTGAATTGTTAATATCTGTGGTGATTTTTGAATAATTTTTACATTCACCTTATCGTTTGCAGTGATAATCTTTCTGTCGTTCATCTTTTTTATTGGTTCGTTGCCATTTGCAGTGAGGGTATGTCAATTTTTCTGTCGCTCATCTTTTCTATTGGTTTGTTGTCATTTGCAGTGAAGGTATGTCTGTCTTTCATGTGCAAGTTTTTTTCTTCTCTCCCAATCCCGTAATACAATCTCACTCTGTTTTTTCAAGATAAGAAACCCTAAACCTTATCTCATAGATAATCTCATTAATTCTCCTTTTACGATTTCAAATTCTTGTCTTTATTCTGAGATCTTCTTCCTCTGACAATAATGCTCTGATTCCAGTTTTTTTTCGTTTATTCCAATGACGATGAGTTTTACTCTAATCCCTCATCTACTTTACTCAATCATTTTTTCTCCACCTCTTTAAAGGTCATCCTTTTCTTTCAAGATTGATTTGAAACACAGTATGATAATACAATTTTACTTTTTACCACATAAACAAGGGTTATTAGGTCAAAATTGTCAAATGGTATTATCATTTGAACAGTTATCAAAGAATAATTTTTTAATGTAAAATCAATTTATTTTTCCCATCACTATCTATGTATGAAAAGATAATAAAATAATCACTTATTGATTTTAAACATATTTTCATAAACATATTTCAAAAATAAGAAAGGATTGTCTTTTTTCTTTAATTTGAAAAAAAAAACATATGCACTTAAAAAGTAATTTATTTTCTACTAAATAAACACATATAGAAAATTTAGGAAGAAAAACAAAACCATCATTAAGGTGAGACTAATAATATTATATTTGAATGCATTATATATTTTTTATATATAAAAAAATGTGATATGTTCAAATTTGTTCCAATTAATTCAATAGGATTATGGAAAGAGAGACGAAGAGGAGGTGGAGTTTACTCCTTTTAAACATACTGAAAATGGTGGATAATTAGGTAACAGGATTGTGTTTACAAGTTTGTTTATGTTATTAGTACAAAATCTAGTGTTAAAGATTTATGTCTATCATAAATATTTTCAAAGGTTTATGTCTATCATAAATATTATTAAAGGTTTAAGTTCATCATGAATATCTATGTTCATCTCTAAAATAATATAATAATATTGTTGAAAGTTTAAAATAATGTGAAATGTTTATGTTCATCAATGATACTATTAAAGATTTATTAAAGATTTATGTTCATCATGAATATTATCAAAGGTTTATGTCTATGATAAATATTGTTAAAAATTTATGTATGTGAGAAATTGTTTTTATTATTATATATACATACATAAAATTGTTTTTGTCCTGATTTACTTAAAAGGAGTAAAATATTGACTTATAATCAGTGTGCATTTATACATAATTAATTATCTTTATAATTTATTATAAACAACTGTGTTTTAAAATTACACCTCAATTCCCCTTTACATTTTAAAATAGTCAAAGACACAAGAAGAATACTCAACATTGTGATTTTTATCATACTCACTTTTATTAAAATAAATTTAAAGGTATTTTTATAATTGATTGTATTAAATAATTTTAAACCTTTTTATTATCAAATCAATTACATCTCTGGTAAACATTTTCACTCATATTTTCACTCATTTAGCAACATTACTTCACATTATTTTTTCATCTTTTTTGTTTAATTTCTAACCATTCTAATTCAAAAATAAAAAGACATATATTTTGAGAGATTAGAGAAAAAGAAAACAAAATGTCAGGGAGATTTTTACTTGCAACCATACTAGCAATAACAACACAAAAGAATAAGAATGTGAAGTTGGAGGATATGCAAACTTAGTGAATTAGAGATTAAAAGTCATTGTAATTTGAAATGGTTTAAAATATCTTTTACAGCAATCACAATTATAATTATAATTATTGTAAAAATAAGAATTTTACACAGGTTAAAATTATAATCAATATACAAAAAAGATTATCTTAAAATACAAAAATATTATATTTTGTAACGTTTATACACACTTATAACCAATGATAACATGTTATGGCATAAAGAAAAAAAAAACTTATAATTTGTCCCACAAAACGTATACAGTATAAATTTTGCAAAGAATAAAATATTCAAAAGTTAAATTTAGCATGTTTCACATGAATGAAAATGTTTGTTTGATTACTATATTATATTTTACATGAATATGATTAATATTGATGAACATCATATTTTAATAACTTTATAATATATCTCACAAATATGATGACAAAAATAATATTTGGAACACGTAACTGTAAACTTTAATTATTGTTTTGTCTACAAAGATACATATGATTATCAGGTTAAATATATCATACTTATTATGTTGATATATAATATATTGACATGTATGGTAATAGGATCATTCATCTTAATAATAAGTTTTTTTATCTTATTCTTATATCAGCTATAAACAATATTTACAGAACTCACGTTAAGAGAAGTCTTTCTTTTTTGTAAAAAGACACAAACTAAACTTTAATGGAAAGGGAAGAATAAAGAAAATAGAAGTCTATAGTAGTTATGAGTAATCCCAATATTAATTATCTAAGTATGAGTCTAAGTCCCACGTTGAGTATAAACGAGAAAGTTGAGCAACACATAGAAAAAAGATCCATAAACCTAATGTCTTAAGGTTTAAGGTTGAATGTGGTGTTATTTTTTTGTGTGAATGTGATTCTTGTCTTATTTTGTTTGATATCTCTAATATTTTCCTCATCAATACTCTTAAATAAAACTTTCTGTAAAATATCATAAGACTAATGACTAATATAGTTTTCTATCTCAAACTTATATTTCTTAATTTAAAATCAAATATCTAATAGAGGCTTTTAAGACAATAAGAATATTATTCCTAGTTGAGAAAGATGATGATGCTTTTTGATGAGAATATAAATTTATGTGATAATATTTCTATATTTCAAAATATGACTAATAATCTTTTATATATTTAATTTAGATTTTTTTTTTGGTATTCCGTAATATCCTAACAATAACACACAAAATGTATAAAACAAATCCTCCATGTACATTTTCAAAGTTCACATAGGAACACCTTTACCTCCATTGAGTTTAAAAGAAATGACTCTAACGACGTATAACATATTTAGAAGTTGAAATGTTATGATATTATAGATGTCGAGAATACGTGATTGGGCTAGAGATATTCTTCTTATAAAAGATAGAGAATATAGTCTTTAACCTACCAATTTTTTTAACTCCTAACTTGTTTAGTGTGTTTAAATACGTAGCTTCACTTTTTACCTTTGTTTTTTACATTAAAAAGAGTCAGTAAGTGTTTAACATCTCATTGCATAAAAGTTCATCTACATCCACAAAAGTAAGTACTTTACCTGAACCAACTATTTGTAAACATGCAAACTAACTCGTGGTTTATCAATGAGCTAAGCATAAGATTGCTTGTTTACTCTCTCTTTTTTTGTCAAATAAAAAAATGGCTGTTTACTTTTGAGGCAGGAACCAATATTATAAGTTATCTGAAAACGCAATGCATTAGTTTTAGTTAGAAAGCTAAATCTGATCCGCATTTTCAAGAAAAAGAAATAAAGTTTGGATATGTCAATATTAACATTTTGTCCAGATGTAGAAGGAATGAAGCATTATCCCTGATCACATCCACATGATGCTCAAAGCCTCTGCCACCAATATTTTAGCATCATAAAATATAAGAGATTTGTGGTCCTTTTTGCCCGTAGATATCGGAATCTAATTACTTTTATTGCTCTCAGCCAACATCGAATGTGAAAATCATTCAATATAGAAAGTGAGAGAATTATCTACAGTTTCAAACTAAATTAGTTTTCATTAACCATTATTAAGTCTAAGAAAGCAACTGTTTAACCCACTTTTACCATGCAGTCTGTTTTTGGAAATCAGATTAATAATTAAATCATGAGTAAGAAAATACCAATTCCCCTTGCATTGGTTCGAAGTCATCTACCTAAAGAAGCATAGCTGTACTGTCACTGGTTACGGGCTATTATCAAAGCGTGGAGCTAGCTGTGCACCTTTCTATGTAAAACAAGAACATTTTTAGTCTTTGACTGACTCAAGAGTAATTCTCTCCGTTATGTTCACTTTTGCTTTACTTTCAAAGGTACTGATTTGGTGTTACACCTCTCAGGTTTGTCTTGCATACTTCAATTAATGGATTATTTGAAATGAAAAGCAGAAAAAACAATAATGGTGTACAGTGGTGTGACAATCACTAGTAAAGAAGGTACTTTCAGAAAGCCTCGGTACTTGACCGCACGTTCTAAAGCTCTACCCTTTTTATACAACTATTTATTATTGCAGCACACATGGAGGGATAAGTGAAGCATCGTCCTAAGTATTATTCTATTCCAATGCCAAGTCTAATTACTATCACATGTACACTATACAGCGCTTAGTCCAGCACGTTGAGCGAGAGCTTCTCTCAAAGTGTTCTTAAAATCTGGGTTTAATCCGAGTTCCATTCCCATTTAAGTGCTGCATACAGACAGCAGAATGAATTGCACACTGATAAGAAAGCAAACGGGATTTGTCCGAGAGTGAAATTATAAGCAATCCTGGGAATCAATGGTTTCTGACTTTCCATCAGCTTGCAAGCAGTGTTGGTTTTCTCTGTTCGTAACCCAACAGCATGTGGCATAGACCCCAGATGACATTAAAACCATATAACTGATTCAATTTCCGGCTTAAGGTTTTCAACAAAGGAAAATTCTCTTGAATTATATCACCAGACGTTTGCAGACTCCTGAGAATCAATCAAGTAGAACAAATCAGCTACAGATCAGTTAGTGCTAACATATACATTCATAGTCAAACCTGCGACACCCTCCCTAGTACAATCGAATTATCAAGTGACAATTTTATTGAGTACAACGCACGAGTGTTTCTAAGCATAGGAGCAAAAAACCATGCCTGTAGTGTAGCAAAAAAGCATCTTAATTCAGTTCTTATTAAGTTTCAACCATTTAAAACAACAAGAAACACAGATAAGATCACATAAAACTTCAGCCTTGGGCCAGGGAATGTACAGTGATTAAAATTTCAAATTGTTTAGTAAACTTCTGCACCATGAACCAGTCACAGTAATCATAAAGTTTGTACTATAAAATATTCTTTCATTGAGCACGCTGGCCAAGACCAACTAGTTGATGACTTAAAATTTCTACAGTGGACATTCATCTCTAGTATGCTATTCCTCAATTAGTATACCTGGATACAGAAAGTTCAGTTGACAGATCACTAATGATGAATCATTACAACGGTAATTTCAGTACCTAAACATAGAATTGGGGATGACCGTGCCAAATAATTGAATCTTATGTTTATCATTCTGACAGCATCATTTTTGCTTTTCTGCAGCCTGCACAGAGAAGTCAAGAAAACAGGTAGGATATCAGTGACAGGAGTCATAAACAGTATTAGGATGCACATGAACACATTATACCGAGAATAGAAGTTTATTCATCAAAATTAAAGGAAACACATTCAGAACTGGTCCTTGACAGATTCTCAACCTTAGTGAATTACTCTTATTAAACTGTTATTCTCCTTCATTTATCAGAGTCCAATAATTAAGACCTTTTTAGGATTAATAGAACTTCATTGAACTAGACTGCCAACAGCTAAGAAAATTAAATTAGAAACACTAGAGATTCATTTATCCATGAGTAACTACATCCAAACATCACAAATACTAGTGTTTCAGATTTAGACTAACATCAGCTTCATGCTATAGAATTGAAAACACCACATCCATTTCTGCAGTAGTTACTTTGTGCCACAAGGAAGTCATTAGTAGATCAATAATCACCACTGAATTCAATTAAAATCAAGCATACATACTCCATATCTAGGATAATGTTCAGCGTGTACAATGTTATTAATTGTAGATTGCAGAATGCCAAGAATTCACTACATCATATGGTGGAGAGCAAATAGCAGAAGTCACAGAGCAGTTGAAATATACATTAACGTGCGTAGCGGTGTAAATGAGTCAAACTATTTGGACTAAACCCATTAATTACCCGTTAACTTTATTTGTTTAGCTAAATAAACAAAATCAAACTTGAGATTATGCTCAATTATTGAAATGAGTCAAGCCTAATATTTAAAATCTCAACATTAAAGCTAATAGTTCATTTGTATGATATATGTGTGTGAACATGGGTTATGGAAATATGTAGATTAAACTTTGTTGAAAATGTTGATTCATTTTGAAGTTTCTTTTTTGTAATAGTCAACAAGTTAATTTTTTTTTTTTTTTCATTTACTAAATACTGAAACTGTAACAATCTAATTTTTTTTAATTTCACATATCACATGTTAAGCACATTCTTCTGTTGGTCAAGTTAAAAAACAATTACAGAAAATTTTTCATAAAAGCAAAAATAATTAATTTATGAATGAGCTAAATAATCTGAGTTTAGGCTTTCCCTTTTTAAATCAAGCCATGCCGAAGCTTTTGATCAGGCTCGTTTAAATAACAGAGCAAAGCTTAAGCATCTGATTTTTTCCCCAAGTCAAGCCCAAGCATCAATATCTCGACTCGGCTCATCTACACTCCTATATATGTGTGTGTATGAAAAAGAAATAAAATGCATATAAGTTGACATATTGTTAACACAAAAGTTCAGTAGGCCTGACACTCGCTATAGACGATAAGGGGATACAAGACGCCTGCCAAACCATAATACCCATATCGGCTGCCACAGTAGATGGGGTCGTGATTGTGAATATGAGGACCGTTCATTCAAATTATATTGAACTTAGATAAAAACTACTGGAAAATCACAGCATCTCACACATGATACTCTGCTAGCCATTTCACTATACAACTAACAGAAAAGACAAAAATTCTATGACAAAAAACTGAAATACAACCGTGGGCTAATGATGCCAAAATCAAACTCACACATCAGACAACTAAGTTCAAGCAATTAAAATAACAGTATATAAACCTAAATCAAAGAGAAATCAACTAATTTAAATCAAAATTCCACCAGAAAAAGTGCTCGAAAAATACAGTAACTTAATTCTAACAAGATAACCCATTAACTCAACATAAAGAACAACGCAGCTTGAAACAAATTAAACTGTGAAAATGGTACAAGCAAATGGCAAACCTTTTGCAGCTTCTTCAGAACAGAATCCTCAAAAGCCTGATACCCAGCACCAACCAGATTACTCACTCTGGGAGTTTCAGCAGACTTCGGGACACTGGAAGAATTTGCCACAGTTGCCGGTTTAAGAGGTAAAACCAGTAACGGATTAGCAAGATGACCAATCACACTTCCCGTCGCAGCAACCTGGATAAATACACAATTACAAATCAGCAAACCTAGAATAAAGTCTATTTTCAACAATTTCTCCAAAAGTTTTTCTTTCTCAAAAACAAGGTTATAACAATGCAGTCACAATTATGGCGTGAGAAACCACAGACAAGTGCAGCTACAATTGCAGAAATTGCAGTCAGAAACCATTTTTTTAAAACCTTGCTCCGAAATACACAAAGATTGTAAGAGAGAAACTTACACTTCCTTCTTTAGTGGCCATAACAACGAGTGCAGAACCCTTCTTCTTACTCCCTTTGATGACAACATCTTCCACCTCACCAAACTCTGAAAACAATTCCCTTAACTTATCAGCCGAATAATCCTCACCCATCTTCTCCCACGAAACCTTCAGAACCTTCTCTTGATCCAATCCGCCTCCACCACCTTCACCGCCACGGCCACTCTCCTTCTCCGTTTCCGGCGGAGGTGGTGGCGCCTTCTTCATCGCGTGCATGGCACGAATTCTCGCCACCTCCTCCTTGAGCTGGCGCGCGATCCTGGCCTCCTCTTCGCGCTCCTTGGCGGCGGGGTCGGGGGCGTTGGCGTCGCGCTCCCGGCGCTCGAGATCGGAAACCATCTTACGGCGCTTTCCGTCGCGCTGAGAGTGGCGGAGCTCGCGCTCGCGCTTGACTCGCAATAGGTCGTCGAACAACTTACGGGCCTTGTCATCCCGGAGAATGTCGTAGGATGTGCGGAGCTGTTGGAAGTTAGCGGCGGCGTTGGGGTCGTCGGGCCTCTTGTCGGGGTGCAGTTCCAGAGCCTTCCATCTGTAGGCCTTGTTGATTTCTTTGTCCGTTAGCTTGGCACCTTCTTCGCCCGACGGTAACCCTAGCACCGCATAGTGATCAATCTCCGCCTCCATTTTTCCCCAAAACTCTTCTCCCGCAATGATCGATGCCTCAAAACCCTAACCCTAACCCTAGCTTATTCAATTTGCAACTTATTGATGGTAACATAACTCAATTTTGAAAAAACAAAAAGTTTAGGTGAGAAAATGAAATTATTTAAATCATCATACCTAACTTATTAAAAAAAATTGGGTTCCTAAATTTAGATTGAACCTCTTATAATTTCAGCCCATTTTCTCTGCTTCTTTCATGTGCTTTGTTTTGTTTGAATTGAGAATGAAACAGTGAGAAAAATTAGAAAAAATAAAGTAAAAACCTATTTAATTTAGATTGATAACAAAATGGAACAGTTAAAATTTGTTATCCACTTATTTAGATGAATGAAATAGAAATAGAAAATAAATAAATAAATACATTATATAAATATTTTTCATATCAATAAAAAAAATTATCTTCTCTCTATTTGTTTAACAAAACTATTTTTATTTTATAAAAGGTATATTATAAAATTATTTAATTTTTATGTAATACCTCGTATACAATTTCTATGTGAAATCATGGCTAAAATGAGAGGAAATGAATTTTATCAACTTTATTTGTACAAGTTTTCTCATCAATTATTCTCCAAATAAAGTAAAGAGTATTTTGTATCTTTCTCAAGTCCCTTTTCCTAATTCATCCTAAACAAATACAGTGTTAATAATCTACTGAAACAAATATTTACCTGCATCAAGTTTGACACGTGTCTAACTTAACCTACTGAAACAAATATTGAGCTTGAACATTAAAATTTAATCGTAAGTTAACTTTGGATCTCTCATCTTGAATTAAACCTATCTCGTAAAAACTAAGTTTAGACTCGTTTTAGAAACTCAAATTAATTTTGAGCTTTTTAGCTTAACTCTACAACTTGGGCCTTTAAAATTTGATCACAAATTAAATTTTGATCTTTTTAGCTTCATATAGGCTTAACGAAGACTTGGTCATATTGTAGAAGTCTAAATAAATTTGAAATGCTCTGTTTAACCAGTTATAAGTAATAACTTGCAATCTCCCATCACCGACTAAACTTGATACCAATAAATAAAATCACAAGGATTAAGATTTAAATTTAAAATATGAAGTAATTTTGATTATTTTTTGTTCAGTCACGAGACCATGTTAAATAATCTAAAATATATATATAAGTGAATTAGACCTGTCTCAGTCTAGAAGTTGAATTTGAGTATGATCTTTTTGGATAGGAATATTATAGTTCACAATCAAACCAAACTTGTCTAATGAAAATTTTCCTAACCCTGTCACTCCATAACATTCATCACGATTTCATGTGAAAACCTCAAATTTTTCAAGAAAACAAAATGAAGGAAAATCATGAAATTAACATAAAATATTTTAACTAAAAAAACTAAAACTACAAAAAATTATATGGAATCTAGTTTTTATTTTGAAAAAAAAAAAACCTTGAGACTAAAAAAACTAAGACTACAAAAAATTCCATATGACCCTGGCTTTAGTTTTTATGAATGTAAAATAATAGGCTCTTTTTGCCTCCTTCAATAATTTCACCCAAGACAACTTTGTTGATAATAAGGGTGCGTGTTTGATTTTTTTTTTTAATTTTTTCAAAATGTTTATAAAAGATAAAAAATTATTTTATGAAGAATGTGGTTGTGGTAAGATGAGATGATATAGAAAAAAGAACACTCAATAGAAAATCGAAAGTAAAAAAGAAATCATTTCAGAATTTTAAACCAACTGAAAGAAGGCATATTTATAAAACAAATTTAATAAATGTTCTTATCAAACAAGTTATTTACAAAAACTCAAAAAGACTTTTAAATATTAAAAAACATGTCGTCAATATTTTTCTACATACAAGTTTTCGTGGATAGTGTCAAGTAACTACGAGAGTTAAACTGATACAAACACACAAATCCTTCAAGAGCGATATATGTTTATAGAAATAACATGACAGCTCTAAAAAAAAATCAAAGATAAAAAAATAACTTGACATAATTTCTGGCGATCTTCAATACAACTTTTCGTGAACAATGCTAAATAACTATGAAAATCAAACGTACTCAGAAATTCGTTCAAAAACGTTATACGTATATAGCAATTGCATGGCGTCACTAACAGAAAAAAAAAAATAGTGACTTGTGACAATTCCCAATTTCTGGTTCTTTAGAAATAGTTGAAACACAACCAGACACGAAACCTAATTGATTAAACTCCGATTAGACTCTTTAAAAGACTCAAGGAAATATGTAAATACTTTCAAATACAATTTATAAATTTAATTTCCTTTTTCCATTTTCTACACCTAACAATACAACAGCTGTCAGGTGCCGAAGTTTTTAATTCTACTTAATTTATTGTTGTATAACACGAAATGTTTTCATTCCAAAGTCAAATTAAATTAAAATCAAATCAAATTTCATACAGTACAACCGAATCACATCAAACCAAGAATACTTTAAAACACAAATCTAATCTTATATTCCTAATTAAATTAAACACGAATAATTAAAAGTGAGCGAAGAATACATCTTTATTCTTCTTTATTACGAGTTGTTAGGATTTAATTGGAAGTTGAAATCAACAAGAGCAAAAGTAGGGAAGAAATTCAATCACCCAATAAATGGCGACATCAACAGCACGATTTGAGTCGGCCAAAAAGCAGAGAATAAGCTGACATGTGTATCATTTCAAATAGACAACCAGATAAGAATCATCATAGCATCAATGACTCTTACCTTAGCAAGACGGTCCAATAACTGGATTTGGCAGCACGATGGAATAATGGGCCTACAAAATGATAGAGACAGATGCAGAAATATTGCCAGATTTCTCAGACTATAAATGCTTGTTTGAATTATTGATAAACTAAAGCAGATAAATACATCCAGGAAGTGTCCAAAAGACAACTGTCCTGATTATGAATAATATCCTTAACAATCAAATTACATGACATGATAAATAAAATTATGAAACATGCAACGTACATTGGGAAAGCAGTCTCCACAAATACCAACACCAGGGAACATGAACATCCCACAGTGCAATGGGCGCAGCCATCCCAAACTAACACAACTCATCTTCCCCCACCAAAAGAAAAAATGGCTCAGGAACAATAACATCTATAGGGTCTACTTTTCTGACTAACCGACCAACTCAAAATATGAGGCACTCAAACAGACTCAAGCCTTTATTATATTTAGCTGCATAGAAGAAATGTGGATTTGTGGGAGAAAGCAAAGAAACAAATAAATTGTCGATGACATTAGGCACTGGTTGAGCAGGAGACCAAGGGACATGAACTTGCTTGCTTGATCATCAATTACCAGCATCTCGGCTGTAATACTGGTCAAGAGTCTTGGCTGGTATACGATGAAGAAGTTCACGAGGGAAAATCCGGAGTAAAGTCCATGCAAGATCTAGTGACTGGAATATATTGCGGGTGTCATAAGCTCCCTGGGTAACAAACTTTCTCTCAAACTTCTCCAAGAATTCCAGATACAGCTGTTAATAAAAGGGAGAAAGAGTTCCATTAATACTATTTTAACAGAAACTTCACGTAATGAAACGAAATGCACTTAATATAGAAAATTATTAGAGACCAGGTCCTCTGATGAAAGTGCTTCCTCTCCAACCACTGCTTTCATTGCCTGAACATCCTTTCCAATAGCATAATTTGCATAGAGCTGAAAAAAAAAAACCGAATGAGATGGTTTGTGAACAGAAAAAACAACAATGTTATGAATAAAGCAATATCGGACCTGGTTGGATACATCAGCATGATCCCTTCTGGTCATTCCCTCACCAATAGCACTCTGCAGAGGTGACCAATAATTAAGAAACAGAAAAAATGTTTATCTCTTGAAAGCGCCTTGATATCAAACAAACAAGATTTTACCTTCATCAACCGAGATAGTGATGGGAGGACATTGATTGGTGGGTATATCTGCTCAGTTAGAAAAATTAAGATGTTTAGTTTTGGTTTCAATGAATAATAACAAGCCAGAAATTGAATGTTAGGATGCATTCTGCACCCAATTCTCTCTTTAATTACAATGTTCATTACATCTGAAAGCTTCAACATAAATAACCCACCTGTCTGTTATACAGCTGCCTGTCGATATATATCTGCCCCTCAGTGATATATCCTGTTAGATCAGGAGTTGGGTGCGTAATATCTGTAAAGAAGTTCAAAATTTGATCATTCAGTATCAAGAAAGAACTATGCAAAACAGCCAATGAACTTGTAAATTTCACTACCATCGTTGGGCATGGTTAAAATCGGAATTTGAGTAATAGAGCCTTTACGCCCCTCAATTCTTCCTGCACGTTCATAAATTGTTGCAAGATCTGTATACATGTATCCAGGATAACCACGTCTTCCCGGCACTTCTTCTCGGGCAGCAGATACCTATGGAATGAAGTGTCATGCAAACTATTTGAAAATGTTTAAATATTTAAATATTGTTTCAGTCATTTCTTATACTCCAAGAAAAAGCCAAAGGCATAAAAGAATGCCTTTTTTTACCTATCATTAAAGCCTATAAAGGTTTCAATTCTCCTATCCTTTCGTTTCTTTTTTTCCAAACTAATTACAGTTGAAGGTACATTATTACCTCACGAAGAGCATCAGCATAAGAACTCATATCTGTGAGTATCACAAGAACGTGCTTGCCACATTCATAAGCCAAATATTCAGCAGTAGTGAGAGCAATACGAGGAGTGATAATTCGCTCAATAGTAGGATCGTTTGCCTGCGTTAAATCACATTCGCAGAGAACAGACATTTTAGAGATTAGCTCCTTCATGCAAGTCATGAAATAATTCTCAATGCATCATACTATCTATCACCCCGTGTTCCACAAATACAACGTTTTTTTAAGATCATACAAGAAAAAACCACCTTACTCAATTTATAACTTCACCAGCTTGTACAGCCTAAAATTTTTAACTTCTTTTCTTTTCACTTAAATTTACATATGCACTTAAGTCCGGATTAACATGCCAAAAAATAGTTCTGCACTGATCATAGACCTACAAACACTAGATATATATTTACTAACAAGATGTTAGATTTAAATTAAATAAAATGACTGAAATGTAAGAACTTTTTAAACAAAAAACTATACTTTGAGTGCGCTCCAAGCATGTATTACAAAACAATATAAGGATTAATATATTGTTTAACTTGTAAACTACTCCAGCACAGTAACTAAAAGGAAACTGGGAAAACGAAAAAAGAAATACCAGCTCAAGAGGAATAAAAGAACACTTTCATACAGATTTTAATGTCAAAGATTACCAGATTAAGGAAAAGAGTCACTCTTTCCATTGAGCCATTCTCCTCAAAGTCACGTTTGAAAAACTGTGCAGTCTCCATGTTAACTCCCATAGCTGCAAAAACAATAGCAAAATTGTCCTCTTCTCCACCCTGCATAGCATGATATTTGTGAGAAAAATCACTCATCTTACAAAAAGTCCAGTAGTAATGAGTTAGTAAATGATTATGCAAAAATAATCTGTAGGCAATAAAAAGCAATAGATTTGTAAGAAATAAAACAAGTGAGATAATTTCAAATTAACCATGTTAGCTTTTCATAAGTTCACTACAGGTGTTCAGAAGAATCAAAACAGTGATAGTGATTAATAAGTCATTTGAAATCATCAGAGTTCATAGATTATCATCTATACACCATATTTTAGAAAATACACCATAGGAAATCAGCTATACCTCAAGCAGATTATCAGATTTCTCAAGTCGCTTGACTAAGCCAGCCTGACGACATATCTGTGCAGCGATTTCATTATGGGGGAGACCAGCTGCTGAGAATAAAGGGATCTTTTGACCTCTAGCAATAGAATTCATGACATCAATTGTAGATATTCCTGTCTGTATCATCTCCTCGGGATAGGTTCTCTCACTAGGATTGATAGAACTTCCTGAATTATTTGGAAGATATTAAGGAGGGAAAAATCACCTGTCAACATAAATTGGTAGAACAGTGCAAAGAAAGTTAAATACCAGAAATATCCAGGTATGCCTCTGGTAAAATTGGTGGACCGTTATCAATTGGTTTTCCAGAACCATTAAATATGCGCCCAAGCATGTCCAGTGAGACAGGAGTTTTTAACACCTGTGGACATAAACAACAAAGAGAGAAAAGGAGAAAGTCAAAATGTGGAATAAACTGATTCCAGTACAACAAAAGAAACATGCAAAAGAGAGTCAAAGAAAAAGTTGATAGGAAGAGATTTTAGCTTCAATTCAACAACCAATATTCTTGGCTAAATAATAAGGAAATCCAGGACGGACTAAATCATGTGAAATTAATCACTTAAGGAATACAATAGTAATCAGCAGTCAACATTATAAAGTTTCATAAGATGTACATGTGCCCATATTATATCATAAAAGAGAAGACTCCAGTTTCCATGATAAATATTAATTCAAAAGGCAAAAAGTAAATGCATAATCTGAAATTAGAAAATTAATCAAGTAAACTGATCAACAGTGTGAATTATATTGGTATTGGTCAAACCCAATTATCCTTTTGTCAGGGGAGGAAAAACTGCAGCTTCAACAAGCTCATGGGATAGTTATAATGGGATTTGTCTTAAGTATTCAGCGTAATAAATTAGAAAAAAAAAACACATTAAAACACAGCGATATCAGCTCAATTATGTGTTTTCTACTAGTAATATGAGTCCTACAGAATTGACATTTCGATGCTACTAACTACTGCGACAAATCACCAAAAGAGCAGATGATTTCATCATCGGAATCAATAAACTTAGGACAAATAATTTTACTTGTACTTTTCCATATAGAGAACAGTAATAACTGAGTTTTTACCTCTCCAGTAAATTGCACAGTTGTAAATTTATTGTCAATCCCAGATGTACCTTCAAATACCTGCTCAATAGTTAAGAAATGGTGAATAAACATTAAACATTGATAATGGTACTAGCAGATTGGCAAAAGTAAGCAGTGACAAAATATATTCAAGTCAATACAGCAACACCCCCACTTGGTGGGAAATTCCTGCACTGGGCTATCCTTCTAAAGTTACTGCAACTACATTAGTTGTTAGGTTTCCAACAATGAAAACCATGAAATCAAACTCAACAAGAGAAAACTCCAAACACCGAAAAATCTTTTATTCATTCTTAGAAACGAAAAAAAAAAAAAAATACTGAAATACAACTCAGTACTCAAAGGAAACACTTTTCCTTTCACACAGGGATGCCCTGTCAACAAAACAACAATCACAAGTCCCTTCCCCAAGCATTGTTGATCTTTATATAGACCAACCAACCCAACAACCTTTCCCGCCACTCACACACAACCCCCTAACCACTATATTTATTTTTTTAAATTCCTCCTAGAATACACTTTTCACACTTTGGCTCTTACATTAGTAAAGTAGACAACAGCGAAGGCATTTCTTACCAAGAAAACTGCTCACATAGATTAGGAGGACAGGGAAATCTTATAATGTTTTGGTTGCATGTAAAAACAAGCACATCAATAATCATCAACTCAGTTTCAAAGACAAGAAGCAGGTACAGAAGATGTTTATGAGCATGCCAAAGGATCTAACCTGAACAACAGCCTTTTCACCATCAACCTCTAGAACTTGTCCACGCCGAGTAGTTCCATCTCCTAAACGAATATTAACAATCTCTTGAAATTTGGGTCCCTGATGTAGTTTATCAGTATGAAGTAAACTTTAGTCACAGCAGAAATAAGGCATTCACATTGAGAAAATCAAAATACCAGAAAATTCAATAAGAAAACACAGCAAGCATGTCATCATTACCTTAACCTTGTCAAGAATGACCAATGGTCCAGCAACTCCAGATACAGTTCTGTATTCTGCAACATTAGTCAGCAAACAAATAGTTTAGGGAGAAACTGAAAAATAATGGAATGAATACCACAAGTTGATTGATCAAGTGTATCAACTCAGTAGAACAATAGTCTTGCTTGCAAATTCCCTTTCATGCATAATGGCAGGCATTAAAAATCCTTTATTCATTTATCAACAGCCGGTGTACACACCCACAGGGTATCCAATCACAGTAGAAAAATAATCAAGACAAGCAAACCAATACGACATACCCATTCCAATCTCCAAGGTACCCTCCTCCGTATCGTGAACATTCTGAGCCACGCCCATATTGGAACTTCAAACAAGCATACAAAAGAAGAGACGTACAAAAAGTCAATTCATGCCAAATCAGAAAAACAAGTGAGAAGCATAAACAGAAAACTTCAAAAGCCTTCCTCTCAACAGTAAATTAAGACAAAGCAAATACCAAAAACACAATCCAATACAAAGTCAACACAAAAACCATCACAGTTAAAAAAATATAAATATTAAACCATTAAATTAGTCCTTGAAAGATTAGCGAGTTACCACCAAAAACAGAGTAAAGAATTTTTTTCACTAACTCAGCCGTTCAAACATACTTAATTCCCCGTATAACTAACAAAAGAACAACCTATTTTTTTAGCAAAATCAATTTAGACGTTCAATCTAATAAAAAATTGAGCGAAAATAAGAATACTCGGATCCAAATTGCACTCCATTAATGCAGTGAAAAAACGGATTGATCCGAACAACCAATCGCTACTGAACTAAGCGGTTGAACTAGGAACAAACAAAATAAAATAGAACAAGACAAAGGTTAACTAACAACAAAAACGACAGTCATATTCAAAATCAAAATTGAAGGTACAGTAGCTTTATTCTAGTAGATAAGTGATCGAAGTGAGAACTAGTTTTCCATACTTTGATAACTAAAAATCCTTTGTGACAGAAAAATGAAAAACCGATACTAAGATTTGAGCGAAGAATGAGATCGAGAAACGCAGAACTGAATGATGATTGTGAGATCGAAGCGAAAGGAGTGAGAAAATGGATCCGAAGAGAGAAGAACGCACCAGCGAAACGCTTAGGATTTTCGTGATCTGAAGCGGAAGAGAGACGTGGGGGAGGGATGGACTCTGGGATCTATTGGACCAAAATTTTTAACACAACATCAAATTATTAAATTCCAATTTTTTTATTTACTCCAAAATTAAAAAAATTTGAAAATAAGTAAAATAAATTCAGGTTTCAACTTTGTTTGAAGATTAACTGCATGTTTTCTCAAATGTAAGTGGGACCCACCCACTGCTCCATGACGCCACGTTGCACTTACCTTCTGTCAATCTCGAATTTGATGAGATGCTCAGAAAATTAACAATTATTGAAGACATATTAAATCTTTTTATAGATGCAAAATCTCAATTATATATTATTGTAAAAGTTAGTTATATTTTCTTAATCATATAGTATTTTAATTTTTTCATTATATAATTTTTTTAAAATAATAGGAGTGTGTATTAGTGCAAAAGTTAGTTATTTGAATTAGAGTTATACATATTTTTATTATATAAAATTTGTTAAAACCATATAATTATGTATTACTGTTAAAGTTAGATATTTGAATTACTTATATTTTCTTATCCTACATTATGATATTCTTTTGTTATACCAAATTTTTTTTTATAGAAGTATGTATTAATATAAAAGTTAGCTATTTTAATTAATTATATTTTCTTGTCATATATTATTGTAATATTTTTTGTTATATATTTTTTCAAATAATAGATTTATGTATTAGTTATTTGAATTAGTTATACATATACTATTGTAATATTTTTTATTATATAAAATTTGTTAAATTGATATAATTATCTATTACTGTTAAAGTTAGATATTTATTACTTATCTTTTCTTATCATATATTAATTGTAATATTTTTTTGTTATATAAAATTTGTTAAAACAATATAAGTATGTTTTATTGTAAAATTTATTGATTTGAATTAATTATATTTTCTTATCATATATTATTGTAATATGTTTTTATTCTATAATTTTTTGAAATAACACGTTATGTAGTAATGTAAAAGTTAGTTAATTGAATTAGTTATATTTTCTTATCATATATTAACTGTAGTTTTTTTATATATAAAATTAGTTAAAATAACATACCTGCGTACTACTGTAAAACTCGCTTATTTGAATTAGTTATATTTTCTTATCATATATGCTTTCCTAATTTTTTTACTGTAACTTTCTAACTTTTTTTTATTGTATTAATTTTGATTGGATAAAATTTATGAAGTACAATAAAATACACATAGACTTTTTTTTTATGGGCTTTTTATATTTGAATTTTGACATATTCAAAAGAGAAAAAGTGATTTGATTTGGTTGTATAGGATGATATGTGTGACTTTAACTCAAATAATAATGTATAGAAACTTTGAAACTCACTTTCCTTTTCTTTATTTTAGCACTGGTATTTTAGTTAATGAAAATGATTATGTAAAGAACATCTCATTAACCAAAATTTCTTTACATAATTCTTTAGCAGTACATAGATTATTTTTTTCCATTATTTTTATTATGTTGATAGATTAAGTTAATAACAAACGATGGAGAACTTCAAACCTAATAAGTAAAAGATTTTGAGGAATTCAACTTTCATTAGAAACTTTATGACTTACACTTACCACCATTTGGAATACAAGAGAAAGGGTGATGGAGACCATGAGAGATAAGAAGAGACTCCTCATATGAAAATGAGAATATCAACATTTTCTAAAAAGAAAAACTGAGAATGAAAAGAAAATTTGAGAATAAAATTAAGTGAAAATGAGAATATCAACATTTTTTAAAAAGAAAAACTAAGAATAAAAAGAAAAATTGAGAATAAAATTGAATGAGCTAAATAATTTTGATATATTTATATATTATTAAAGTATGTGATTAATTATATTATTTTAAATTTGTTAGTTAATTTTTTATTGTTTGTATTTATGTCTTGTTATTTATTTATGATGATCGTTTGTTATGTGAGAATATATGACATTAAATAGGAGTTTGTAAGTAATATTTTGTATTAAGAAGTTGTGTCAAAAAGAAATTCATTTTGAAAAATTTATATATAATTTTGTAAACATGTTTTAAATTTTTAGTTTAACATAATTATATATTTTAAAACATATTAAGTATAAATTACTGGAAGATACACATATTTATAAAATTTTAACTGTATAAGTATAAATATTTTTTTTATGTGAAGTATTTCAAAAAGTTCTAATAAACATAATTTGTTATAAAAAGAGTTTTTGTAAACATAATTTGTTATAAAAAAGATATTTAAATTATTTATACAATTAAATTATCATTTTCATCTTGGAGCAGTTAACTATTGAAATAATTAAAGATTTTGAATATTTTAGTAAACTATATATAATATTTTTTATAGTTATCAAATCATTTAATTTTAATTTTAGTGGCATGTCTTCATCTCATACATAAAGGTGACAAGGGTGACACATTGTACTTATCTTCTGTCAATTTCGTATTTAATGGAATGTTCAGAAAGTTAACAATTATTGAAGCCATATTAATTAACAAGGGTTATGCATTACTGTAAAAGTTAGTTATTTGAATTAGTTATACATATACTATTGTAATAATTTTTTATGTAAAAATTGTTAAAATGATATAATTATGTATTACGGTTAAAGTTAGATAATTGAATTACTTATATTTTCTTATCATATATTAATTGTAATATTTTTTATAATATAAATTTTGTTAAAATAATAGAACTATGTATTACTGTAAAATTAGCTATTTGAATTAATTATATTTTCTTATCATATATTATTGTAATATCTATTATTATTATATATTTTTTATAAATAATAGTGTTATGTATTACTGTAAAAGTTAGTTATTTGAATTAGTTATGCATATACTGTTGTAATATTTTTTATTATATAAAATTTGTTAAAATCATATAATTATCTATTACTGTTAAAGTTAGATATTTGCATTACTTATATTTTCTTGTAATATTTTTTACTATATATATTTTTTTTAAATAATTGTGTTATGTATTACTGTAAAAGTTAGTTATTTGAATTAGTTATACTATTGTAATATTTTTTTATTATATACAATTTGTTAAAATGATATAATTATCTATTACTGTTAAATTTAGATATGTGAATTACTTACATTTTCTTATCATATATTAATTTTAATATTTTTTTGTTATATAAAATTTGTTGAAACAATATAAATATGTATTACGGTAAAATTTAGCTATTTGAATTAATTATATTTTTTTATCATATATTATTGTAATATTTTTTATTATATATTTTTTAAGTAATATGGTTATGTAATATTACTGTAAAAGTTAGTTATTTTAATTAGTTATATTTTTTTATCATAACTAGTAATATTTTTTTATTATATAAAATTTGTTAAAATGATATAATTAAGTATTACTGTTAAAGTTAGATATTGTTTTTGTTATATAAAATTTGTTAAAATAATAAAAATAGGTATTACCGTAAACATTAGTTATTTCAACTAATTATATTTTCTTATCGTATATTATTGTAATATTTTTTATTATATATATATATATATATATATATATATATATATATATTATATATATTTTTTTTAAAAATATATATATATATTATTTTTTTTTAAATTTTTTATTTTAATATTTTTTTTTTTTTTTTTTTATATTTATATTTTAT
>Ga0099824_1000656_pt1 | contig 43241 bp, 26 predicted proteins | sample SiratrowhiteBW_FD_76837 | JGI IMG/M metagenome (GOLD analysis project Ga0099824, IMG submission 76837) | Root nodule microbial communities of legume samples collected from California, USA - Siratro white BW | ecosystem: Host-associated > Plants > Roots > Nodule | place: USA: California... | reverse complement strand
AAATGTAACAACATATCCTATACATAAAAAAAAAAAAAAATCAAAGAAATTGAGATATGAAAAAAAAAACTTACTCAAACATGTTAAAAATTTTAAAAAAGAAAAGAAAAGACTACTGTCCCAAAAACTTAGAAAAAAGTAAGAAGCTTTTAAATTTAAGAAAATAATTTTTTTAAAAAATAGATAATAAATCCGTTTTATCTTATATATATATAACCGTAAAACTTAAAATAATTAAAATATCTATTTTTCACTTATCTTGAATCCTTTTATCTATACTCATAAAAACAAGTATTTATATTGCCATGTCATGAAAAATGTCGTATTGGTCCGCTAGCAACCCATAAAAGACATTTAAATTGTTCATTTTTAAAATTAATTTAAATAAATAATTTCGGTTAAAAGATTAAATGTACTAATAATTTAGTTTAAAATTTCATCTGTACGATAACTTTTATCAGTATTAGAGATTTAAAAAAAAAAAAATTAGCCAACAATATTAAAAGACATATAATTTGATTATTTAAGAATATTTAAATCCTTATAATTTTTATTTTTTCAGAAAAACTACCTTACCAATTTCTCACCTTGAATTGGTAGCACAGGATACGGAAAGTCCGATATGCAAAACCCAATCCATTTTTTCATGTTTTAAACTTAAAAGGTTTCTTCCAGCATTTAATGAACGCTAAAGACATTCTTTTATTTAAATTATTTTCATGATTTGTTAAAATTAATTACTTATAATTATCAGTTCTCAATTATTATCTCTTCCTTGATTTAGAATACGGACACAACAAACTGAATGGTTTCCATTTGTTTGACGAATCACTACCTCGATGAATTAATAAAAAAATAAATTTAATGGTTAGTTATATTTAAATTGAATATTTAGTGTTGGTTTTTTACTTTAAAAAAAAAAAAAAGGATTGATGTAGTGGAGACAGTGGGTGTGGTGATTTGATGGGATTTAAGATAAAGATACCGTTGAGGCCTTAAATTCAACTGTCGAAGTTAGTTGGGTCTCTTCTCTTTCTCACACTCCTTTCTCTTTATCTTATCTAACAGTCAATCCTACCAGTTTTGGTTTCACATTTTACATAACAACAAATAAAATACAATAAATGAGTATAAAATATATTTAAATAACCTTAGCGAGTTCCTTCCTTTGTTTTTATATTCTTAAATCCACCTTCTCTACGTCTCTTTCTCTCTTACTATTTCCCACACTCCACCATTTTAATCTCTTCTTCCATTTTCCATTTTCCATTCTTCATTCTTCATTCTTCATTCTTCTTCATCAATGGGCGCTGACATGTCCAACAATCCACCTCCCACTTCTCACGCCAAAGACTTCTTCGCCTCCCCAGCTCTCTCTCTCAGCCTCGTAAATTCTCTTCTTCATTTTTTTTTTCTTTATGTATATATACATGCTTTTCGTTTTTCTCTTTTCTCTCTCTCTCTCACTGCTCCTGCATTAAAGGCTGGGATTTTTCACCATGCTGGTGTGGCGGCGGAGGCGGAAGCTGCCACTTCGAACATGGAGGTGGAGGAGTGGGAAGAAGGGAGTGGAGGAGGTGACAGGCTGGAAGAGATTAGCAGCGAGAATTCCGGGCCCACGAGATCCAGATCAGAGGATGATTTTGAAGGAGAAGGTGAGCACGAGGAGGCTGATGCTGCTGATGCTGACGGCGACAGGAAGAGGAAGAAGAAGAGGAAGAAATATCACAGGCACACTGCTGATCAGATCAGAGAAATGGAAGCGTTAGTATATATAATAATACATAATCTCACTTTCTTTTTTACGTTCTGCACCCGTATCTCTATGTTTCCTTGAATATTTGGTGAGTTCATGAACATTATTATCACATTCTCTCTTCTGTCACTTTTTCCTCTTCTTCACAAAACTCTTTATTAATATTAAAATTCATCGAAAAATACAAAATTTGTTTTCCTTTTTTAGATGCTTTACCGTTCCCAACAAAGTATGATATAACTGTGTGTTGAGGTGAGTTTAGATGGAGGACTATTGACATTGATCAATGGGTGATCACTTTGCATTGTAATTTTCTTTCACTTTTTCTTTGAGTTTCTGCCATCCCTCCTGCATATATATATATATATATATATATAACTTCTATATGCGTCTTCATTATTACTAGTTACTCGAGAGAGAGGGAGAGAAAAGCCATAATTAGTTTTTCTTAATTGAGAACTCTTTGGGGTGGTTTTCTTTGAACCTGTTATTAGATGTAAGTAATCACTAATTTAGGGTCACCTATGCTTAGTTTAGTTTGTACAGTACTACTGGCCAGGGTTATGAGAAAGTTATCGATATCATACGATTATAAAAGGAGAATGATTAAAAACAAAGCTTAAAATTTTTATTTTTGAACTGCTTTTGCTTTATTTCTTTGTTTGATATCATATGCCCATGTAAATCACTTTTTCTTAGCCCTTCCCACTTGATTAGTCTGTGTTACACCTCCTTAATAAGTGTATATCTTGTTTGATTATTTTAAACCCCATTTGTTGGACCACAATAAGATAAGGAAGCTTGTTGTGAAAGGTAAATGAAGAGAAAGGCTGACATGAATGTAATGTTATGCAGCCTTTTCAAGGAGTCACCACATCCTGATGAAAAGCAGAGGCAACAACTAAGCAAGCAATTAGGCCTTGCCCCAAGGCAAGTCAAGTTTTGGTTCCAAAATCGTCGAACCCAAATCAAGGTAATTAATTTACATTTATTCATTCACTTACTCACAAAACCAGCTACTCCGTTGACTCTAGTCCACTTTTTTCATTACTTTTTTTCTTTTCACCTTTTTGGCTTATTATATGTACATATATACGTTGGCTTTTGCAGGCAATACAAGAGCGTCATGAAAATTCTTTGTTGAAGTCAGAAATAGAGAAGCTAAAGGAGAAAAATAAGAGCTTACGAGAGACAATAAACAAAGCTTGTTGCCCCACCTGTGGCGTGCCCACCACAAGCAGAGATGGTGCCATGCCAACCGAAGAACAACAACTACGTATAGAAAATGCCAAACTCAAAGCTGAGGTTTATTGTTTATTTACGTTGTTAGTTTTTCCTTATTTCTTGATTATGACGAAAATTTAACATTGAAGATTTACACTCTCAATCATCACGTGTTCGTAGGTGGAGAAGCTCCGAGCAGCTTTAGGGAAATACGCACCTGGGTCATCGTCCCCTTCGTGTTCTTCTGGCCATGACCAAGAGAATAGAAGCTCTTTGGATTTTTACACTGGAATTTTCGGAATTGACAATTCAAGGATAATGGATATAGTGAACCAAGCAATGGAGGAACTGATCAAGATGGCTACCATGGGGGAACCATTATGGCTTCGTAGCTTCGAGACTGGTCGCGAAATACTTAACTACGACGAATATGTGAAGGAGTTTGCAGTTGAAAACTCATGCAGTGGAAAGCCAAAGAGATCCATCGAAGCCTCAAGAGACACTGGAGTTGTTTTTGTTGATCTCCCTCGGCTTGTCCAAAGTTTTCTAGATGTGGTAAGGATAAGATACCTATGTGCATGTATATGTATGCTGAAAGCTTCTAGAATCATTAACATAATCTTGAAGAACCATATGAATACTATGATGTCCGAATAAGTAAACTTTTTTAGTAGTCTTATATCAAAGGTTGTCTTAAGTTGAGGGTTAAATACTATTTCTTTTTTACCTGTGAAAGATATTTGTTATGCATATATGTATATATCTTGCAGAATCAATGGAAAGAAATGTTTCCATGTTTGATATCTAAGGCGGCAACTGTTGATGTTATAACCAATGGAGAAGGTCCTAACAGGAATGGTGCAGTGCAACTGGTAAGAGGAAAATGTTATTACCGTTGTTTCTTTTTACATGGTTTCTGTCAGTAATTAACTCTCTCCATCAAACACTGAATTCACCGTACCACAAACTGCACACTGAATTTTATTGTAATAATAACAACGATACTAATGGAAAAATGTGATGAACTGCATACCTACACTACACCAAACTTCTCGTGTTCCACGTGCCTGCAAACTATGTTATGTTATATTAAATTCACCGGGCCCTACTGAATGAAAAAGGTTTGATATAAACATGGTCATAGATTTTTCTTACATCAGAATTATTATTTTATTATAATATTTTATTTCTATTTATTATTATTATTATTATTATTATATGAAAAGTAGTTTATGCAGTCACGGTCAATCATTTTCATCCAGCCAAATATTTTAAATAAAATTTATTTCCCGTTTCAATCCAGAGAAACGCTTCAAACGTGGATTTATTGATATGAAAATTTATTTTCTGAAGTGGTCCACGTCCACCCGTTGCAAACAAGAGAGGAAGATGCTTTGGAGCTATTTCCGTACATTTTAACATTTTGTCTTAAAGTTATAAATGTTTGAGGTAAAAAGTTAGTTGCATGAGTAAACTTGCTCTTCTACTTGCAGAAATTACGGTTTCATAACTCCATGCGTTGGTCTTCAGTTTCCAAGTGCAACCTTCTTTTGGCACCTTTTAAAACACGACCTTTATTTATTTATATCACTCAAAGTGTAGACAAAGTCGTAGAAAGTTTTAAAAAGATAGTAGCATAATATACTCAAGTACCATTTATAACTGTTGCCATTTTCCACTCATTACTAGTATCTTATCCAATGTGTGTGTCCAGCTGGAATCTCTCTCTCTGTCCCTTTCTCTTACGTGTCCTTCTATGAAAAGAGTTTTTACTATACAAGGCTAAATGCCAACAAAAAAACACATAAATCAGTGTTTTATTGCTTGTACCCCACAATATAAAATACATGAACATAGAAAGACGAGAATGACCTTGTCCAAGTTCTAAAATGTGGACACTGGACAGTGAAGCTTTTAACACAGGAAGTACTAAAGTTTTAATTTTGACAAGAAAACTCAAAATCTTAATTTTGTCTTGGGTGCAGATGTTTGCTGAGCTTCAAATGCTCACTCCAATGGTGCCCACAAGAGAAGTCTATTTTGTCCGTTTCTGCAAACAGTTGAGTGCTGAACAGTGGGCAATCGTCGATGTATCCATAGACAAAGTAGAAGACAACATTGACGCGTCCCTCGTGAAATGCAGAAAACGCCCTTCTGGTTGCATTATTGAGGACAAGTCCAATGGCCACTGCAAAGTATGTACAAATCAAGTCATATATTCATTCAAACTTCTGTTGCATTCGGACCCATAAAAGTTTCAACCTCAATATTTTGTTTATAGGAAAAGCACTGGTCATCACAGTCGGTGCAAAAACTAATCATGAGAAAAATAACATAAAATCGAAGATGGGTACAAAAACTAGGTGTTACCAGTAAGCTGGCTAGCGTGTGAGTGCTATTGCTGCTGGTACCATTATGAACTTTGTCGGTGGACATTATGTGAATTAAGGATGCATTTTCCTAGCCACTATTTAGTAACCAATAACCATCACTTGAATGAAGCAAAGCAACAAAGTTATGTTAATAAAATGAAGGAAGATAGTTAATATCTTGTGAAGATAAACATTTAGTAATTAGAAGAGTTGGTGAAGTGGATTCAGAGTTATTGAAGAGTTAGTGATCTTTGTTTTGTTGTCTTTAGGTAATATGGGTGGAGCACTTGGAATGCCAGAAGAGTGCAGTCCACTCCATGTATCGCACCATTGTGAACAGTGGCCTAGCATTTGGAGCAAAGCATTGGATTACAACTCTACAACTTCAATGTGAACGTCTAGTTTTTTTCATGGCAACTAATGTTCCCATGAAGGATTCAACCGGTGAGTAATCAATTCTAACAAGTTACTTTGTTAAATTCTGCTTTACTAAGAGCATCTATAAATAAAGAGTGTTGCATGACAAAATGTTAATTAGGTGTTGCCACATTGGCCGGGAGAAAAAGCATTTTGAAGTTGGCACAAAGAATGACATGGAGTTTCTGCCATGCAATTGGCGCGTCAAGCTACCACACATGGACTAAGGTTACAAGCAAAAATGGGGAAGACATAAGGATAAGTTCTAGAAAGAATTTGAACGATCCTGGTGAACCTCTTGGGTTGATACTGTGCGCTGTTTGTTCTGTATGGTTGCCAGTCTCACAAAATGTTCTGTTTGATTTCTTGAGGGATGAAACACGCCGAAATGAGGTACCACTCTTGTCTTCTTCCTTCTCAATCTTTTGGTCAATTTTGGTTAACAAATTGATCGGCTAAATTTGCTGATACTTATCATATTGACTCAGTGGGATATCATGTCAAGTGGTGGGACAGTGCAGTCCATTGCAAATTTATCCAAAGGACAAGACCGAGGCAATGCCGTTACCATTCAAGTAAGTTGCTTCGGTTCAAATTTCAATACTTCACGAAATGAAAACTGCATTTAGATCAAAGTATGGTGCTAAGTGAAATATTGGAATCTTTACTTGACAGACAATTAAATTGAAAGAAAAAAGTGTGTGGATACTGCAAGATAGCTGCACAAATCCTTACGAGTCAATGGTGGTATATGCTTCTGTGGACATTACTGGCATTCAGTCCGTGATGACAGGATGTGATTCAAGCAACCTTGCCATACTTCCTTCGGGATTCTCTATCATTCCTGATGGCCTGGAGTCAAGGCCATTGGTGATTACTTCAAGGCAGGAAGAAAAATATACCGAAGGAGGATCTTTGTTTACAATGGCATTCCAGATCCTGACTAATGCATCTCCCTCAGCCAAGTTAACAGTGGAGTCTGTGGACTCGGTCAACACTATTGTATCTTGTACATTGAGAAATATCAGAACAAGCTTACAATGTGAAGAGGGTTAGTCAAAATCAGATAATAAATTGATAGAGAGTCATAGACTATAATTAGCAGTGATAATCTTAGGCTCTCTATTTCCTTTTTGGATGGTATTATTCGGTTTGGCAAAAATAGCTTGCGTTTGTTTTATTCATTATTCCATTACCAAGGAGGCTTTGGTCGAGTATGTATATCTGTATCTGCAGTTCTGTAGGTAGAAAGAGAGACAAAAAGCTTTTAGAATCTAGATTTTAACTATGGCGTGTATAGAATTATCATTTATTAATTCCTTATGCAGTTGGTTTTTTTGTTAGCTATTTTGACTATTCCTGCCTTACATGGTTGGTTTGATGGCTCAGATTTCGAATTATCCTATAAAAACGGAAGAGCAATGATAAGTTATTTGACACCCAAGTTCTGCTCTGACAATGTTATCATCTTTTAGACAACTTTCACGAAGCTGTGCGTTTCATGTTCATGTAGGAAGCAAACTTACGTTACTGCTTAGTGAAGCCCAAATTATAAACATTGAAAACTGCGAATGTTAGGTTGATAAAACTATCCGATGATTAAAAAGGTTGATAAAACTTACACAATCACACTTGCACATCAAAACTTATCAAGATCACTGCTTTTTATCCACGATTTACATGGCAAAAATTTAAGAGCTTTCATTTAATTGACTAGCAATACTACGTGTAAAAGTAATCATAAGAAAAAAAAAAGTCTTCCTTTCTTGAAGATGAAGCGACGAGTTGGATAAGCTATGAGGAAGGGAAAAATTCAGAGCTCAAGATGGAAGTTAAACTCAAGATATTATGATGGAAATTTGGCCATCAGAATCCTAATCGATCATTTCATCACATAATTGCCTGTCACAGCAAGTTCTCAAAGATCACAACACTGCCATAACGCCACATTTGAATTGAAGATTGATCAAAAGCCAAATGAGACATTTTATCAAACATTCAGAGGATGCAATAAGCAATAAAATCTCTCACGATAACAGAGTTAACAAGAATCGCATCTCAAATTAATTTCCTTTGCACCAAATTCTCGACTCCTAGTCCCAGCAAGTCTCACTCTCATTCATTGCTGCATGAAATTAAACGAGAAAACTTCCTGAATTCTCTCAATCCTCCGAATTATCATCGAGCAAGAATAATCAATTAAAGAAAAAGACAATTATATATGATAGCCGTAGCTAGATGATAAGAATTGCACATATAAAAAGTGCACTAACACAGAGTTGCGCCATGGAAATTACAACACATAAAGACGAAAGCGAAAAAAAAAAGGATTAGATAAAAACGCGTGAGAGTGAAATTGAGGAGAGTCTAGGCCTGAGGCTGGGATTCAAAAGGAATGGAAAGCTCTTCGGGCTCGGAAGGTTTGTTGGAGGGCCTTTGGGGTGCGGGGAGGGCGAGAAAAGTCTTGGTCTTGCTGATGGGTCGGGTCTTCTGGAGCTGGACGATGTCTCCCACTTTGAATTGATTATCTGGGTCGTGAGCCTGGTACTTCTTCTTCTTCCTGAAGCGCCTCTTGTACTTTGGGTGAACGGCCACCCTCACCACCTCCACTGCCACCGTCTTATCGCTGCTGGAGCACACAACCTTTCCCTGCATTGTCTTCATCGCCTTTATTTGGGGCACGGAACACGGCGGTGCCCATTGGGGCCTCGCCACGCCGGAATTGGGTTTCGAGAGAAGGGCGGTGCCATGGGCGTTGCCGTTCAGAAATGGAGTTGAGAGCTTCGGAGGGAGCTGAAGAAGCCACATTTCTTATCCTTTTCTTTCTATCACTACGCTCCTTCTCTGTACTTTATCTTTTATCTCCTTATCACTCTCTCCCTCTCTCTTACATCTCCAACATATACATGGGCCTAAAGCCCAAACAACAAATTTTGATTGAACTAGATTCCAGTTTATACATTACTAAACTCTTAATAATTATTTAAAAATAAATTAATTAATTGAAAGAATAAACTAATCCTATATATAAAAAACGTGTTAAAAAATCTAATTCAGTTCATTGGCAAAGATGCGTCCGTTAATTTTTGTAAACTCTGACGTGTGTTTAAACTTATGTTGTTCTTCTTTACAAAGAGGATAAGGTTATCCATCTGGGAACCACGTGGCATATTATGAATGACTTCCATAGTATGCACAAAGAACTGAAGATGGCCACGTGGCAGTTAGATGGGATTCTTGTAACATATCAAAACCAATGTGACTGTGTGTGTGAGGTTTGAAGCACAAAGCACAGCATGGCTTCTCTTGCAAGCTTGGCTGTTGTTCAACCATCCACTGTGAATGGCCTTGCTGGATCTTCCCTTGCTGGATCTTCCCTTGCTGGAACTAAGCTCTCTTTCAAGCCCTCTCAAAAGAGTTTCAGACCCAAGAATTTCAGGTCAACAATTTTGTAATATCATTGAACTATGAATTTCTAAATCAATATTCATGTGCAAAAAGGGTTCTATAGATTTTAATTGCACGTGAAAGCTAACATTACAGGAGTGGAGCTGTTGTAGCAAAGTACGGTGACAAGAGTGTGTACTTCGATTTGGAGGATCTAGGCAACACTACAGGTCAGTGGGACTTGTACGGCTCCGATGCACCTTCACCCTACAACCCTCTTCAGGTTTGGTTTCTTTTTCCTCACTCTATATATTATTTGTTCATTTAACTAGACAAATGAAAACGAATGAGATAGCTGGAGATCCTTTCGGTGGCAGTTGAAATAGGAATGAAAAAGTCAAGCATTTACACTATAGTAAGTGAACAATTAATGGTTTGAGCGAAGAAATAGTGTATACAAAGGCATTGAAATCAATATTGGATAGTTTAGGAGTGGCTAGCTACAATAAGATTTCATGCACTTACACAACTTAGTTCCATTGAAAATGCAAACTTATATCTCCCTCGTTGATATGGATTTGCAGAGCAAGTTCTTCGAGACATTCGCTGCTCCATTCACAAAGAGAGGATTGTTACTCAAGTTTTTGATCCTGGGAGGTGGTTCCACCCTGGCATACTTGAGTGCCACTGCTTCAGGTGACATTCTACCAATCAAGAAAGGTCCACAACTTCCACCAAAGCTAGGTCCCCGTGGCAAGATCTAATTTAGTTTCCGAGTTCCATCTCTTTAGCATATCTCTCTGCTTGCATATAATGTTTAAGTACGCCTAAAGCCTACTTCTATTAAATCATGTTTATTTCTGGTCCAATAAACAGTGTTTGCTGTGTAGTAATGATGATTTATTTATTTTCATGGATAATCTGACAGTAAGGGATCAATCACCTCACCACTAGTAATGAAATCAAGATCTTTTAATGCAAATTGGCCATTTTTACTAACAATCTCGATTTCCTTGGGATGATCCTAATTTATAGAAAGCAAAACTAGAACTTGTATGTTACGCACATTGGCCTGTGACATTAAATACAGGATGATCTCTACAATAACACTGTCACAGTCACAGAAAGGAACCGTGAGTTGACAGGTCTCGGGGAGGGACAAACATGGATGATATTTGTGCTAGGTATGGTCAAAAAATCACGACTCAGTAGCTACCAGACTACAAATCCTTCTCACATTGAGGATGGCATATCTCACACCATTCTTCAAAGCCATTGATTTTGTGTGTTCGTTCCTATGTAAAAAGGAAAGAATTGATCAACAAACGCCTCTCTGACTCTAATGCGCTTTTAATGACGTGCTGTTGGGCTTCTCGTGACTCCCAAGTTCTCAAGATATGACATCTTCTTGTTGGTCACTACGTTAGGAAGTTTTTGTTGCTTTGTACCGTCGTCTTTGTACAAGTCATCTGGAATTGCAAAGGGGTCCTTCTTCAACGTTGAGTCCTCTTGATCAGAGCCCCAACCCATGAAATCTGATAATGTCATTGAACCAGGTGCTTCAGCACAACCCTTGTCTATCTCTTCTCTAGGAGGCCTTGAAATTGAGTTTCCCCTTTTTCCTGATGATATATTTTGACATTGAATTTGGAAATCTGCTTGGAGTACATCATCTATTCTTGAAAGAACTGTAAAGGCCAAACTTTCCAATATTCTTGAATAGCTTTCTAGAACAGCTTGCCCCACATCCTGCCAACATAAACACAATAAAATCATTCTATTCAATGGCCCTTCCAACGTTGGCAACAGAAATTGAAAAGGAATCCAAATGTGTTGTTGTGTGTAGATCTTAAGATCAAACGAATCTCTCTGGCAGTTCATTGTAACTAAAGTGTGTGCAGATTTATTTTTAGTCAGCTAGAGTGTGTACAGATATTGGACAATTAAACTCAAGGAGATGATCTTACCTTGTTGTATTGGATTTTGCTTATATCCAATGCAGATTGAGGAAGGCCAGGGAACCGGTGCTTTAAGAGAAGTAATATGGTTTCTGCTCTCTCTTCAAAGAGCTCTCTTTTTTCGAAACTCACTGCAGAACCCCAAGCAGATTTTCCATCCTTTTGGTTCATCTTCCGTTTCCAAATCACTATTGATGCTTCAATTCTATTCTTGAGATCCAGAATTTTATGCTCAGATGATAAGTCCATCGTTGATAGGAACTGGTCAGGATCAAAAAATTCGACTGTTATACTCCTATAGATCGAGTCCCCTAGACTTGCTCTTCCATTCTGTAAATGAAGAAAAGGAAAAAAAGAAACTAGATTATGTAAATAGATGTCACAATGTTGCTCCAGGTGCTAACTATAAGCTTGCGTCGGTTCTTATTGTCTCACCTTGGGTAGGGAGTCAATATAGCTTTCAGGGATCTCAATCTCTGATAGAATTTGAGCATTTATTGCCATGGCTGCTTTAAGTACTTGATTCACACAATCTTTCTGATAATGCAGAAATTTTCTAGCCGAATCAGATAGACCGTCTGCCGGAACCTTAGGGGTAGGTAACCACCACTTATCATCATTTTTTTTCTTTGCACTGTCTTGATTTGAATCATCTGAATCTTTTGACACATAATAGAACTCATTTTGATCTTTGAAGTTATCCAGACATTCCTGTTCATCATCAGCAATTGCTCGGGATAATTAGTAGTCAATTTAAACCTGTAAGAGAATTATCTTATCACATTTAACTCTAAGAGGTAATCAAGGGTAATGATCTTACAATAAGCATTGCGTCAAGCTTGCGCAAGGCAGGGATATTCATGTGGAGATCCGTCCTTTGTCGTGTCGTCATAATCTAGCCAATAAAAAATCAGGTTCAATCATACATATAGGTAGCAGTTATAATGATAGAAAGAATAACATAGATACTTTTATATAGAAATAGATAGAAAGAGGTTACCTCCATGTTTGAACCATCCTTGGACTTTTGTTGTGAAGGAACCATTTCAACAATGTAATCCGTGACAGATAGAAGCCAATCAATTTCTTTTCTCCATTTTGCTTTCCTTTCTGCCGGCATTGGTTCTAGACGTTTTTGTTCACCATAAATAGAAGCTGCAGTTTCAGTGAGACAAGAATTATCAGAACATATCGTGATAAGAAGCTCTCAAAGAAAGAAGAAAATCAACCAGTATAATAGAAAGAACACAGGAAAAAAAGTCAACGTACCAGCAAGGTTTGTAAAAGCATTTGACAGTGCCAAAGCGGAAGAAACTCCCTTTCCACCACCGGACATGTCCTCACCCAACAGCAGTTTGGCAAATCTCTCCTTCATCTGTTCCATATCTGAATTAATCCCAGCCATGAATGTCAACTTTGCAGACAAATCCAATAAAAGCCATCAACAGAACTTGATGGTATGTTATATTAGACATGTGCAAGATTATGAATTATGACGTGATTGTTAAATAGTAATAGTGATAGTAATGGCGTTGACCTTGCAAGAGCTTCTCTCTGGCTTCCTTTGCTGCCATTTCTTCCTTGGTTACCGTCCTTGCTTTGGGAATCTTGTCTGCATCGTTGTTAAGAGGCTTTGATCCTTGACTTCTTGATGAGGCTGCACCATCCTCTGTAGGTTCCAATTCGGTAGCAATGTCAACGCTGAGGCTCTTGGTATGTCTTCCAGTGCCCTCAAATATCCCTTTGAAGGTAAACAATTTGGTTCTGTAACCTTCCTGCTCTTGTTCTCCTGCTCGAACCATGTTTTTTCTTTTTCAATTTTTCCCAGCAAAGTTTCAACTTTCAAGGTGTAAAGAAGTAGAACAAAACATGGGGTGTCCCAGACCCTGCAGGGAGAGATAGTGGGGGAGAAGGAAAGTAGCAAAGGGGAAGCCAAAGCAACGAATGAAGAGGGTGTTGTGTTTTCTTTCTTTCTTTTTTCTTTTTGGAGTTGGGGAGTTTGAGAAAAGGGTGGAAGTCGTTTCTTCGTTTTTTTTGCTAGCCTTTCTTTTTTGAGCGGGTTCTTTGAACGTGGGGTGCATGTTGTAAGAAATGGGAAGGGTTCTATAGTGAGAGAAACAAAATTTGCATTATTTTTTTGTTAGGGGAACTTTTGCTTTCGTATGCAGAGGTTGAAATTGGATGGTTATTGGTTAAGGTTCTAATTTAGAGGTCAAATATAGCTGAAGACCAGGGAAGACAGACAGGCACGCTTAGCCAATTACAAATATTATAACAACTCACACCGCCACCATTCCTTTTTCTAACAATTAAACCAACATATCAATCACTCTCTTACTGCTTTTCAACTCCAAATTCTTACTACTTTTATGTTTTTTTCCCAACTGCTCATATCATCACTCATTTTGTAACTATTAGCTTCAAAAATAATGAATGCCACACTTGATAGATGTGATAAGAACAAGGAGAATGAAACAAACATGACAGCTATTTTACTATACGATACAAGGATGTTGTTTGCTCCAAACCTCTGTAACTGCAACATATGTAATTAAACTTTTAGTCTAAAGTAAAATTCATTTTCTTTATTGTGTTCTAACATATAATTTGGAACTTCCCTTGTGCGTGAGATTGAAGCAGCAGTTCCCTCATATCTTTTTGTTGAAAAAAAAAATGAGAGCGTGTGCACGTCTACAAAATATTGCAAAATGGATTATAAGATCCGGAATATGATCATATACATGTTATGTCTTTCAAGATATGATTGTCTAACACCTGTAAAATGAGTCAAGATTAAAATATACTATATATTAAACTTGCGTCTTTATTTTTTATTTTTTACTAATATCAAATTTTATTAGTACAACTTTTATATTAAGACTTCTTACAAAATAGATTAAGTGTACCGAATTATTAAAATTAATTTATTTCCAGGTTTAATGTATTACATCAAAACGTAATGCCTTTTGTTGTTAGATTACATATTTATAAATATTTAAATTATTTAAAATTTGATGTATGTAACTATCAGAATAATGTGACATTATTATAATAGTATATATAGATCAAATTTAATGTTTAAAGAAAATTATGAAATTTTACTAAATTTGATACACATGGTGGGCTTTCGGGCTTTCATCTCTAATCTGATTTTTTTTTTCTCCAACAATAGACTGATGACTTAATTGAACTTTTAATCTCTTTATTTGTAACCAATGTGTAATTTTGATTCTCCAATAATCAAACAAACGTTGAGATTACTGACTCTATAGAAAAATATTAAATGGACCTTTGTTTTTCTAGATCTGGATAAACACATTGGGCCATTCTCCCGCACGTTTTAGATGATGGTTAGAAGAGTGAATTTTAAATAATAATAACAATATGGAAATTGATATTTTGATAAACAACTTTTAAATAATTCTAAAAAAAATTGAATATATTTTAATTATCATACAATTATTGAATTTTTATTTTAGTTCATCAATACCCAATTTCGTCCATATGAAAAATTAATATTTTTAATAATTTCTTGAAAAAAATTGAAAAAAATTCAATGATTTACTAAATTTTGGTTTTATTGTTATTTTTTCTTATTTTCAAGAAAAACAGAAAAAAATGTTTTTGTTTTATTTTATTGTCTTTCTGTTTTATTTTCATTTTATTAAAATATAATATGAAAAAAAATATGATTTAAGTTTTTTTCTTCTTTATTATTTTAGAATAAAAGTATTTTCATTTTCTTTATCATTTTCATTTTATTAAAAACATAAAGTTTCATTTTTATTTTATTTTTAATAATAAAAAAATAAAAAAAGGGAGAAAAGAAAAAAAAAAGAATATACTCCTTACACCCCTCCCATTACACCCCTTCAGATTTGCCTGGTGCCTTCAGAATCTACTGTGGGACCACATGTAACAGATTTGATTCTGTCTCGAAATGGTTTTCCTATCGTTGATTTAGAACAGGATTCACTGCCAATTCGGTTGAAAGAGAAAGGCCTTTTATGCAAAGACAAATACCCTTTTAAGTTTATAATTCTCATTTTAAAACTAAGATTTATATATTCCTAATCTTCTGTTCTGTACTATCATTTATTTTCTTGTTTGTTATTATTTGTTCTACTTACTTGTAATAACATTTACTATATTGTTCAGCAGGTTCTAGCAGGTTCTAGATTATGTATTTATTCTCATTTACTTGTGATAAAATATCTTTATGTTTATGTTTAAAGGCGTCTACACACTTCACTAATTAGTCTTTGAAGGTATCAATATAAAGGAAATTGTAGCAATCATTAAAAAAGTGTATAAATATGAGCTTTAGCTTGCACTTCAGAATCAAAATCTACCACCAACCTCATGGCTAAAGAACCTCTCAAGAACAATAACAACAATTCCGACTATACTTGGACGCTTGTGAGTGTTACTATATATATAAACTTCACATCAAATTCAAAGTTTTAATCAAATCATGCAATGTATATGCATCTTGCTATGTTAAACTTTATATATTTAACTTATTGCAGGCTTGTTTCGAAAAGTTACAAGATGATGTGAGGCGCCTTCAACAAGAGAATGAATATCTCAAGAAGTTGCTGGTATGATGGAGCATCGGATTAACATTGATACAAAAATAATAAATCAAGATTCCTAATCTGTTGTTACTTTGTTTCTTCTTTTTTTCTTGTATTTGTTTGTTTTAGTGGAATTCACCGAATAGTTGGATTGATAAGGAGAGAGGTATGTGATTTTCCTTTCCCCGAGGAGTTTCAACAATTTTTGGTTAACTTTATAATATTGTTGCGGTGTGGATGGACACTGATGCTGTTGATTTGGTTCAGCGGCAGAATTGGTGAAAGAAGCCGCCACTGAAATTGCGGTGGAGAAGCAAGTGGAAGAACAGTGCGGCCCACCACCTTAGAACCATCAAAAGTTTAGGGCCCAACAGAGCCCATCACTTGCCAATATTTTAATGTTACTGCTGTGAAGACAACATATATGTGTGGTTAATATAATTGTTTAACTTTTTCTACTTATTGTCATTAATATTACAAAATATTAATTTACTTTCTCTCTCTCTTCATCTACAATCTTTGGATAAGTTTGATGTTTAGTTATGATCTTACAAACAGATAGATTAGAGTAAGGACACCGTCTCTAGAATATAAAAGAATTGTTGAAAAAGAAAAAGTCTGCTGAACTAAAATTATACAATTGAAGGGTGAAAGAATATAATTAAAGAAAATGAATAATAATCTCAAAAATAAGAAAATAATTAATTTTAAAGAAAAGTGATGAAAAAAGAAATTTTTATAAGAGGACTTTTGATTTTTATTGGCTTGTTTAAAATAGAAATGACTAGTCTTACTTATATTATTCAAGAGAATATTTTAGAGATAGTTTAGACTTCTCCTAACTACCCTAATAATTGTAGACTTTCTTACTTATCCTATTGATTATAGAACTTTATAGAATATTGTAGAAGTAATCCAAAAAATCAATTTTATTTTTAATATTCCTCCTTAAAATAACATTTTTGATATTACCATGATTTTCTTAGGAACTGATGGTGTTGTCAATAACCTTTTCTATAATAAAGTCATGTTGCAATCTCAATATATTTGGTTCTTGCATGAAATATTGGAATTCCATATGGTTCTTGGAGCGACTGTGTATATGTCTAAATTTGTGCTCGTGTTTACATTTAATCGTCTTACAGTTCTGCTTTACACTTTGTCTTACACCGTTTCAACCCAATAGAAACCCCAAACAACTTGGGAACCTCTACCTTCGCCACATTCGGCGTACATGGCAAGAAGCCAGTGGCTCCATCGAATATGCACCGCGTCATCAGTTAAAGAAATATGCTTTGCTGGCAAAAGCTCCAGAGCCCTCCCTCCGTTCCGACAATGACACAGTCCTCACACCACCAGCAGATGATTCTAACTGCTAATAACTAAAACCATAACCGTAATTGGTAATCAAAGTGAGTATGTTATTACACAAACTCTTTAATTGACCCATCTCGTGATTCAATTGCATGTTCTCTTTTTTAGCCATTCAATTTCTTCTAATAGCTCAGGCATAACTATGCAACTCGTTGTGTGGTGCACTGTGGTGCACTATATTATTATTGTTTCTAACAATCAGAGATGAGTTCAAGGATAGTACCTGTTCTTCCCGGTGCCGACACAGCCACCATTACAGTACTGGGCGTGACTATGACTTCATTCCCATTATACTCTTGGAGGCTAGAAAACTTGGATTGATCTCCTGTTAGATGATGGCCACAACCAGAACCATCGAGTCATTTTCAAAGCGGATAGAAGCTAATGCATCTACGTGTTTCTACCAGAAAACACTTTCCCCAGTCTTCTTCCTCCACAATCTTCACAGCTACATTACTCTCCTGTAATTTAGCTTGGGAAAATCTTTTGGTATGCCAAAATTTGCCACACTGATAGCATTTAAAAATTTTCTTGGCTGTGTGGGAGAGAAGTCAGGCTATTTTGATTTCCTTTACTCTTGAAAAACTTCTTTGAAGCTATGAGAACACTTCATTCTCATTCTTTTATTGAGATACTAGCCATTTGCTTTGCTAGTAACTCTTGAGAGGATAGTAGACTTTTGAATTCCTCCAAGGATGGTTGTTGAACCCATCCATCCTTGTATATATATGGAATGTACTTCGGCTTCCTTGAATAATAATTTTTCTTATCCGAGCTTCAGAAATTACTTCCTCTGAATTTAAGAAGAAAATCTTCGAACAAAGATTTTTAAATTTAAAAAAATACCCGAAAAATAGAAAGATTACCCTGAGTGGTGTTAGAGAACTCATTCTTCAAAATTTGAAATCGTGCTTCATCCTTCTTGTTGAAGGGTCTGTCTAGAGTATGTCAAATTTCGTGAGCTGATTTGCACCGTATGATTTGATTGAATAAGTCATGAGAAATCGATCGCTTCAAGACAAACTCTGCCTTTGCATTCAATTGCTTCCAGTGCATTGACATTTCTTGACTCGTTTGTGGGAGTTGTATTATTCTTATCAACATCTCACAAATCTTTACCAACAAAGTAAGACTCCGTATATCCTGTAGTTTAACTGATTTGATAGTTCAAGATCAAATTCACTATGATCACTAATTCATTTTTAAGACACAAGTTGATTTCTCTTAACAAAAATATTTAATACACGATACTAAAAAGCCTTTATAACTCTGATACATGTAGAATATAAAAACAAAACAAAAAAATAATAGAAAAAACCTATTAACTTACTATAGAAACAACTAAAAAATACAAGAATATAATAAAAAAAAACCTCAAAAATAAAAAAAAATTAAAAAAATGATAAAAATGAGACTAATCCTATTTATATTACTCAAGAAAATATTCTAAAAATAATCTAAACTTTTCTCAATTATCTCAATTTACAGAACTACGTAGAATATTCTAAAAATAATAAAAAAAAGTTAACTTTATTTTTAACACTGGTTGGAATGGGTTCTGAAGTTGGCAGGATCAGAGAGGATCGTTGGTCTAAACCAAACCCTTGCGTTGTGAATATGGAATCAGTGGGCGTGCTAATGACTTGCCCAATGCACAGTTACATTCAAGAAGAGCTTGCCAAGCGCTTCAACCTCTTCAAACTATGGGACTTTCCCTCCTTCCCCGCCTTCGCCCAACTCCACGGAAACTCCGTCCGCGCCGTCGTCGCTAACGTCAAAGTCGGAGTGGACGCCGCCGCCATCGACTCCTTGCCCAATCTCGAGATTGTCTCTACCTACAGCGTCGGTTACGACAATATCGACCTCCCAAAATGCACAGAGAAAGGCATTCCCGTCACCAACACGCCCAACGTTTTGACCGACGACGTCGCCGATCTCGCCATCGCCCTTGCCTTGTCCCTCCTCTGCAGAATTTCTCACTCCCCTCGCCGTAACTCTGCCGCTCACTTTACACCAAAGGTTTTCACTTACTCATTTTATCAGTAGCTTCTTTTTATTTAATTCAATTATGGTTTTAGTTTAGGGGTTTAGGGTTTACCAAAAGAGTACTTAAATTAAATTAAATTAAATTTGATTTTGGGAATTGCGTATTTAGCTCAGTGGAAAAGCGGTTGGAATTATTGGGCTGGGGAGGATTGGGTGGGCGATTGCAAAGAGAGCTGAGGCATTTGGGTGCCGAATCGGGTACCATTCGAGATCCGAAAAGGAAAAGTCAGGGTATAAATATTACTCTAACGTTCTTGACTTAGCTGCTGAGTCTGAAGTACTGGTTGTGGCCTGTACCCTGACCCCAGAAACCCGTCACATTGTGAACCGTGGAGTTATTGATGCATTGGGCCCAAAGGGGATTTTGATCAACATTGGGCGAGGCCCGCACGTGGATGAGCCCGAACTTGTGTCCGCGTTGATGGAAGGAAGAGTAGGTGGTGCGGGCCTTGACGTGTTTCTGAATGAGCCAGAGGTGCAGGAAGAGCTACTAAGGCTTCAGAATGTTGTGTTGACCCCTCATGTGGGAAGTGACACTGTTGAAACTTGCATGGCCATGGCAGACCTTGTCATTGCAAACTTAGAGGCACACTTCAGTGGGAACCCACTTTTGACTCCAATCACTTGAAAGTAGTTAGTATCTATCTGACTTTTGTTGCAATGCAATCATCTAGGTCATTTGTTGATGTTGTTCACATCTGTTTTCCCTTTTTCCTGTGTTTCTAAAACATTTCCTCTGAATTATATGAAATGGATACATAAAATTATTTCATAATCTACTTTTTTAACTTATTTTAGTGAGTTATTTATATTACCATTTCAAATATAAACTATCAAGATAATATTTGTAATAGCTTTCTGTCTATTTGTTGCTACAGTTTTTGGATTATTGTTTTCCAATTACACTTTTTTGAAATTGAATGTTACATTAATTATTATTGTTTTAATTATTCATTTTTAATAAAATATTTATTTTTATTAATAAATGATAATTATTTAAAATTACATTGAAGAACAAGTTTTTACATGCTTAAGATTTAATTTGTATAAAAAAATTCAAATACACTGATAATATATAAATTTATAGGTATTGAAATCATGTAATTACTTGATATTAATTTTTTTTCTAATTAATCATGTCTGTATTCGTTATTTTATAATTTTAGTTTTACTAAATATTTTATCCTAATTTTTAAATTTTCAATTTTTAATTAATTTGTTAGTTTTTAACTAGTTTTTCTGTAAATTGTATTCCACGTAACTCTTTATTTTTTTTCCCGCTCTACAAAAAAAAAGATGTTCATGCTGCACTTTGTATTTCTCTTTTGGAGTCTGTAAGACCGAAAAATATAACAGTTGCAGCTTAGTTGTGGTTATTGTACAAAGTCCTTAAATCAAAGTTCATGTAAACTGTGATTATTTCTAACAATGGTTTAAATAAGCACATATAGAAGCCAGTTTCGTAAATGATTATCTCTATATCAAGATATTAGTCTCTGATTCTAGAGGAAGGATATTCTAGGCACACCAACAAACACGTGTTTGAATTAGTCACAAAACTTTATTTATAAATTAATTTTATTTAAGCAAAAATAACTTTGAATAAATCAATTAGTGTTTGTAATATTTTTTGAGAAATATATTTTTAACGTAACAAATAGTGTTTCTAGTGTCAAAATTTAGTTTATTGCATTAAGTAGTTATATTATTTCATAATATAAATATTTTAAATGTCCTTGTTTTATTTTTCGCTTGGCCCATCCACACCAACCATTGTCCTTATTTCTTATCCAAAATAAGTTCCAAATATCATGGTGAAGATAATATCGTCCAAATCGATCTAAAAAGGAAAAGTAAAAGTACTGAAGGACCCCACTAATCATACAAAATATCATGACCCAATTCCGGGGCTTTCTTTTGATATCTAATTTCAGTTTCATTAATACTTCAACCTTTATCTTCTTCTTTCTGGTATAGCCAACACCAAATCCCCTTCTTTCTTCTGAGCTATTCATACAGAGAAGTTGGGAAAAGACCAAATAATATCCACAATATTAAGAGAAATTAAGGGGTCATTATCCAAAGCAGAAAAAAAAGAACTGAAGAACACGAACTTATCATTATATGTATAATAAAAAAAAAGAACATCATTATCAAACTACATAGGACCCTTCAAAACATTAAAAAGGAATGAATCGGGAGTTGCTGCGTATATTTAACATGTCTAGCTATGTTCTTCACATTACCCTGGTGGAACTTTAATATAGAAGCAAGCATGAGAATATACTGAGATAAGTTAAGAAGCCCCTTTGAAGATGAGGAAATTGAGAGTCTCCAAAGTAAAGTAGACGAAGCTTCCCTTCGAATGTGTGAAAAAGCACCCAAAACTTGATCCCACCACACACTGCCATCCAGAACCGTACTTGGTATCAAACTCCTACCACTCAAATAAACCATAAACTCAGTCAAACACCAACAAAAAACTCGTGTTTGGAAGGAGCACTTTCTGTTGTATATCATCGAAAAGATGGCAAAAAATGTTACCTTTTTAATGTGGGCAGCAATGGATGTGCAATCCAAAACATCGTATAGATCGAGAGCTTCAGAAGCAGATGCCATGGCTTGGATCTGCATCTTAAGGGGCATGTCAGTATCCTCTATCACAGCTTTACCTTCCAACATGGTTTCACACCCTTCTCTTTTCCAACAGAGTGAGCAATACCAATAGCATATCACTCTATATATGATGTCACAGTTTTCTTTTGGGAGGGAATCACTCAAATTACCATAGAGCTGTCACTGAAACTTTTTCTGTCCTTATTTCTGTTACCTCACACAGTTTTGTCCTTTTTTGTACAAATGGACATCCATGAATAACTCCCTCTCTCTCATGATTTTTGAGTCATATGAGGAAATTGATGCCAAAGTATAATGAGGAGCTAAGGATAAAGCTGGTGAGGCTATAAATAAAAGGAATTTTGTCAGTTTGGTCATTTTGGCCAGGTGCATTGTTTTCTTTGAAGTTCAAAATTGAATCCAATTGAACTACCTATCCAGTGACTTTTGTTTTTTCTTTCTCTTGAATAGGACACATTTTAAAACTATTTATATAACAATATAAAAAATAGTTATTCATCACACTTCATTGGTAGAGAGGGGAAGTCCAGAACAAAATTAAATAATGTATAAAAGGAAGAGGGCAATAACCATGTTTACCAAGTAATTCAGAAGGAAACATTATTAGCCTGTTAAGGGTGAAATCGTAGAACGACATAGACATGGCAGCATCGACTGCTTATAGTAGTCACAATAATTTTGTGAATATAAAGTTGGCCTTTTTTTTTCAAGTTTAGATAGCAACTCAACAGCTGGAAAAGCTAATGAAAAATGAAACCATGAGTAAACTTAGTATCTTGCATTCAAGGGTTGCAATTTTAATAACAGAATGCATAGCATTTAATTTGAAAGCAAACAAATAAAAATAAAAATATTCAAATAAAACATAGGCCAAACTTTGATTCTTTGTAAAAGAATATTATCACCATACCAATTATTACATGTTTAATATAAGTTTTTAATATAAGAGTATCAAATATCAGTTCAATAACTGAAATTCAAATATACACTTTTTAATCGCTAAATATGATAGGAAATACATTTCTCTTTCCCTTTTAATATGTGTAAGATATATATAATGACTAGTTTCTTAAGCATACACACTCTTTTATTATATATATATATACACACACACAAATAAATGGGACAAAATTCAATCAAATTAAATATATCTTTATAAGGTAAAATTAAAATTATCTGATCAAGAAATTAATATTTCGTTAATGTTCGAATACTCTTTACCTAATATGATTGATTAGAATATTTTGATCCGTTAAGTTGTATATTTCCAAATAATCTTTTTAAATTCAATACATGACTGAATAATTTTAATACGATTTTTATCAAATTTATTTCATAAGACTGGATTAGTTAACTCAATTATTGTCGAATAATTTAAGTTAAATGTTATTGTTTATCAAATGTCTTTGATTTAATAGTCATTTCATCCTACAAGAATTCTTTATCAAATAACTTTAATTTGACCTTATAAAGATATATTTAATTTTATTGACAAATTTAATTGAATTAGTATGATTATGTGGGTAATATTATATATATTATTTATTTATTGGAAACACAATATTTTGTGGGTGCAACGTTAGTTTCCAAAACCAACCAAATTATTTATAAGAATCCATTACACATCAAACACTTTCTAAAAATAATAGTATTTTACAAACATTAAAATCCTTAACACCACTCAAGCCATACTAAAAGTAATAGTATTATCCCAAATTCCATATTAAAAAAAGTACTAACTGACTGCATGATATCAAGGTCTTAACAATGTAATTATTATAACTTCTATATTATACACACATTGAAACTAACCTACACAAAATCGTTAAAAAAATTTAATTATTCTTAGACATTCATTTTTATATTTGAAAAAAAAAAGTTCTTCCATACTACTCTTTCAAGCTTGACACTTCACCAACCATCTCTCTATGTACATTTTAGGTTCTGGTATAGTTGTTGTCGGTTAGAACCAATTGATGAACATCTATAGTATTTAGATGCGTAATTAAATACGGTAATTCACTAAATTTGAAATATATAGGACAAAATATATTTTTTCGATTAGGAATTTTAAAAATTTACAAAAATAATTAGATCAATTAAAGTTAAAAAAATTCACTTGTAAAAAAATTTAAATTATCCATATTTTTATTAGATTATTTATTATTTCAATTTTGAGTAAGACTAAAATATTATTGGTTTGCTTATTGTTTGGTTATAATTTTAATATATATATATATATATATATATATATATATATATGATTAATTCAAATTTAATGTATTTTAATATCTTAATAAATTATGAAATTTTCATTCCAGATGAAGGAGTATTGTGTTTGATATTTAGCATTATAGTGTGAACATATGAGATGAATTTCTTTTTTTCATTTTAGATGAATGCCTAATGAAATATTATATGATTAGGTAGGAAGCTTTTGTAGAGAAGGTCAACACTAACAGCCAGATGGGGATTGCATGAATGATTCCTTAGATATTTTAATAGTTCGAATAAATCAATTCACACCAACCAACATCAATAATATCATTTTATTACTTCTGTGTGGATGTCATTTCTTTAATTATCTCCTCAACAATTAACTTTCAACACTATTTACGAGTAAAAGAAAATAGATGGTGATTTTGGGATTTTACAAGACACAACTATAGGTTTTTTTTTTCTTCAAACAACAAAGGCATCTCTAATGATTTATAATGATTTTATTTTTTTCTTTTTATCTTCTTTGCATATGGTTGGGTAACTTTTTTGCCCTTTATTTATTAATTTTATTATTATTGATAAAAAAACGGAAAAAGAGACTATAGTGCATGCTCTCGGCTGTAAACAAAGAGAAATGAATGCTTTGGAAAACTTATTTATAAACTTCTAAGTGAAATATACTCTGAGACAATTATTGAAATTACGTAGTATTCAGAGTTCTTATACATGATAAATTAAAAAAAAAAAAGTTTTTGACTAGTATGCATTTGGTAGCAATTTGTAAAAATACGTGACTTGAAAATGTAAGAATGAATTAACGAGTATTTAAAATGATTAAAGACTGAATAATATTTTAATTTGAAAGAATATAAGTTTGAATTTTATATATATGAAGCTAAAAAATAAAAAGTGTGATAACTTATTTTTTATTTTATTCTAATAAATAAATTGATGAGTTAAGATTTAATAAATAAAATAGGAGTATATATCAACAAATCAGAGTGGCGCAGCGGAAGCGTGGTGGGCCCATAACCCACAGGTCCCAGGATCGAAACCTGGCTCTGATAAAAAAGAGAAGGCTTTCCGCTAATATTTTTCTTTTTACTTGTTTTCTTCGGGGCTGATTTTCGACTCTTATACTGTTTGGGTCAAATGTGGGCCTTCATGAAATTATGTGAGGACATACGACACTTTAGGCCCAAAAAATTCTTTCCTGTACCATCTTAAACTTACTGTCAGGATTATCTCCAAATGGGGTCATTCCCAATATTTTCTCAACACAGAGTAGGGTCTCTCCCCTTCAAATATATATACACAAATAATCATCAAAATATATATTTTTTTTCAATAATTTGATTTGTAATACCATCAGTGTAAAACATTATGTTTAGTTTTCATAACATTATTAAAGTAAACAAAATTAGACTGTTAACCAATTTCAAAACATCACGAGTATAACTTATAAAGTGGTAGAGTTAATAATATAATTACACACATCAATGGTTGGATAAACAATTTTAAATTAAATCCAAAAAAATTTACAAGAAATATTTAATAAGGTTTAAACATTTTATTACTTTACCCAACATGTACGTGCAAAATATGTACTTAAATTGAACTCTGGATTCCAAGTCAAAAGATGTCTCGTTATGCTGCAATAAATCCCAATAGTTGCTCGTGAAAACACAACTTTACCAAACCCTCTTTCACCTGCAAAACTGATACGGTTTTTGAGATTTAATACATGTCAATTCCTTGTCTTGTTTCTTAATCTGATGCTAACAACCTTGCAATAAAATATTTAAATGGTGCAACCAATTTTGTCTTTGGGTTACCCAAATGACATTAGCAAAGTTCCTTTCTTGAGTTTTGTTTTTGCAATTCATAATCTGCATTATCCAAGAGAGATTAACGTCACGAACAAATTATAGAACCTACCTAAAATGATAAAAAGTAAAATCACATTGCAGCATAGACAAACAAGAGAGGACCCATAATATTATTAGAGAATTGTCCTACTCCTATAATTGAAGGTTCAAGAATTATTTTGCAGAAGTGGCTGTGTCCCACAAAGAAAAAAGACAACATAAGAAACTGTTGTCCTCTAATAGAAACACTCACATATATCAGCAAAAAAAAAAAAAAAAAAAAAAAGCGGGGGCCCCTTTACACCCTTCTTCTTTGTTTTTTTTATCCTTATATTTTTTTTTCCACTCCTCTAACCTCTTCTTCCCCTAATACAAGAAACCCCCCCCCCCCACCCCTACCAAAAAAAAGACAAAAAAAAAAACACCCCAAAAAAAAAAAAAAAAAAAAAAAAAAAAAAAAAGCTGCCGACACTTATACCCGATCCTGCTGAACTTGTGCAGCCAGTGAGGTTTGGTTCCGAGCCTTCAAACTTTGTTATCCGTTGCTCTTATTTATCCTTCAAGCCTAAGCACTTCTTCTGCATTCACCACACCTTCTCTTTCTTTCCTTCCATGCAAACATAGTGAAAGAAACACAACTCAATTGAATTCTATTGTATGTGTCCTTTCTCATCATTTATCTATATTGAGTGTTGGCATGTTTTGAGTTTCTCACTACTTGTTTGCTTTTGCTGATATATATATACGTACAAATTCAGTGGCACAAGTTCTTAAGATTGTTGTCTGGTTCTACCAGTATCATACAATTCACTCTACATTTGTATTGTATAGTGATTCATGATGTTGTCCACAAAATCTGATTCCGATGTCACAAGCTTAGCTCCTTCTTCACCTTCAAGGTCTCCAAAGCGTCCTGTGTACTATGTGCAAAGTCCTTCAAGGGACTCTCATGATGGAGACAAGTCATCTTCAATGCAGGCTACTCCAATATCGAATAGTCCGATGGAGTCTCCTTCACACCCTTCATTTGGGCGTCACTCTAGGAACTCTTCTGCTAGCCGTTTTTCGGGGATTTTCAGGTCATCTTCTGGGAGGAAAGGAAGTAGGAAGAGAAGTGATAAGGGGTGGCCTGAGTGTGATGTCATTTTGGAAGAAGGTTCTTATCATGAGTTTGAGGATAAGGGCTTCACCAGACGCTTCCAAGCATTAATTGCTGTGTTTACCTTTGTGGTTCTTTTCACTGTGTTTTGCTTGATCATTTGGGGTGCCAGCAGACCTTATAAAGCAGAAGTTAATGTCAAGGTAAGGAAATTTATCAGTCTTGAAGGAGTGAATTTGTGCCACACTTCACTCTTATCTGGTTTTTCTTTTTCTTAATTTGTAGACTAACTCATGATAACTGCTGTTGGGAGCGGAGAAAACTATTACCTAAAAAGTCATTAATAGTATATAAATGATAATTCAGCATCTGTTAGTACTATGACTTGGTTGGTTCTTGATTCCTCTAACCATAGTCTTTAATTGCTGCTGCAGCAGCAGCAATATCAAGTCTATCCATTCTAGAAATGGATTTTCAACCTCAAAAGCTGTATAGTCTAATTAATTGCCAATAAAATGTTTCTTAACCAACCCTTTTAAGACTAGTATTTTAATTCATACAAATATGCCCTTATTAGTAATCATCAGTTCCTGTAGTTATTATGTTTTTGAGTTTCATGCTAATAAGAATTCACATTTCAATTTTTTTTTCATACAGGAGCTAATTCCTAAACGAGTGTCACCAGAGATCAAATCATTATTTTAACCTCTTAGATAATTTGTTGTTTGAACCTTCTATGTTATTCTAGAAACTCTGTTTTATTTCAAATTAGCACATGGGGCATGGATACCATAAATAAACCACTTAAAAACTTGGGTAGCAGTATGTTACGATTTTGTTTCAATGTGCATAATTTACTCATTCAACTCCTAGATTTTGATTGAATACTAGACTTTTAAGCTGATATTGGCACTGCAAAACCAAAGATTTGAAGCAATGGATTTTTAAAGTATGGCCTCAATTCAAGATATTTAATAAAAAAGAGTATGTGTCATGGGATTTTCATTACATGTGACTTTAAATAGTTGCTAGTCACAGGCCACACTGGTTAACATTTGGACTCTTGCAGAGTTTGACGGTGCACAATCTCTATGTTGGAGAGGGTTTAGACTTCACGGGTGTCCCCACAAAAATGCTGACAGTTAATGTCACTTTGCGCATGAGCATCTATAACCCTGCTACATTTTTTGGGATTCATGTGCACTCCACACCCATCAATCTTGTCTTCTCAGACATCACAATTGCCACAGGCGAGGTAAGAATTATCTTATTACCTATTTCTTCTGCTAAACAACAATTGTGACACAATATTTATGCTCATCAACGTAAGTACATAAATAGAGACATTAAAAATTGAAAATATATCAAGTGAGTTACTATTACTAACATCTACATTGGCTTATGAGTAACTTTTTGCAGCTGAAGAAATACTATCAGCCAAGAAAAAGTCACCGCCTTGTATCAGTGAATGTGGAGGGTAATAAGGTTCCCCTGTATGGTGCTGGATCCACCATAACAGTCTCCCAAACTGGCGTTGAAGTTCCACTCACATTGAACTTTGAAATCCGGTCACGTGGAAATGTGGTTGGTAAACTAGTAAAGACAAAGCATCATAAGCAAATCACTTGCCCCTTGGTCATCAACTCTTCGGCATCAAAACCCATCAAATTCAAAAGAAATTCGTGTACCTATGAGTGATGAATGTCCATTTTCTGAGAGTTAATCTTTTTTTGCAACTGTACCTAAAAATTGTATAATCTATGGTCTGTGACTCGCTTCAGAATAGAAGGTTCGTTTGGTTTGCAAGAGAAGCAATATATGCACTCGGAAAAATACTTTACATACAAAATCCCTTCTGTACTTTACTGTTATGAGCCCTGTGCCAATAAATGCATGTAAATTTGAGTATGCATATGCATGAAGTGAATAGATAATTCGCCAGTTCATTACAGAGGAAATTGATAAGTCATGTTTATAGAAAACCCAAGTGAAAGTGCGGAATTGTAGACTGAAAAGGACAATCATTTGATTCAGTTTATGGAGAACTTTTGAGCAAAGTACCATGATGTAGCTTAATGTTTAGGCTGGTATATGGTTCAGATGATTTGAAGAGAGCTAATTTTGTTTAACATTAGATAAAACTGAACACAATAATGATCTTAATTAACGAGATAACAACAACAAGAAGGTTTTTCAGGGTATCTTTTTGGGATGCATACAAATTAAACTTGCTGTGCTTATTGATCCAGCATAAAGAGCTTTTTGGTTTATTTGGTTTTAAATGTAAATTATCAAACGGGCCACTAATGATATTTCCACTACATGCAAGCAAGAATCACTGCATAGCTTGTATGGGTGGAAAATGGAAAGAAGACACTCAAACACATTATAAGGAAATTTTAACTATCTTTTTATTTTATTTAATGATATTTTTAATAAAAATATCTTAACTTTGTTTCTTTTAGGTTATAACCCTGCGTCACCAGAATAAAACTGTTTGATAAAGGATTGTATCACACAGTGTTTGTTTATGCGGACGGATTCCCTCAAAAAGTTTATCATCCACGATTTGAACAGAAAGTTGGAATTTTAATGAATATAATATTATTTAAAATAAACATTAGTGAATAGAGTATTTCTTTTCGAGTCAGTAAAGATTTGAGGGAGAGACAGAATTTTATAATAATTTTTATATAATTAATTTATTAATATTTATATTTATATTATAATAAAATAAATATAATTAATTATATAATATATTATTAATAAAATAATAATAATAAAATATTAATAAAAATAACAAAGATTAATAATAAGTTTATAAAATATTAATAATATTTACATTAAAAAATAAAAATAATAATAAATAATAAGTAATAACAATAATATTAAAATTATAATAATAATCAAAATAAATTTATATAATAATAATATTATTTAATAATAATAATTTAATTTTTATTTTAAATTAATTGATAATCTTATAAATTTAACAATTTAAAAATAATAATTCATTAATCACATTCAATAAATTAATTATATTTAATTTTAAATTAAATTTTACTACAACTTCATCTATTAAAAAAATTACAAAACAAACTTTTATAAACTTTCTATTCAAATTAATCTCATTATCTTTTTCTAAATCCAAACAACCTAATTTTCCTCACATTTTCATCTTAAATCATTTTAAATTCACTTTCTCGAATCTACTTTCTAATCCAAATCATAAATCAAAATAAAACTGTTAAATTAATAGACACTATTTGAAATGAAATGTTATTTCAGTTTATAACTAACTATAATTTATTGCAATATATTATAATTATCTTTACCGTTTTAATAAAAATTTAGTTATCTAAAAACTAAAATTTATGTATAAAATTTATAAACTTACATTTTATTCATTTTTGTATGTATAGATTACTCCAGTAGTTAATTTTAGGAAACACTTCTAATACAAAACCCTATACACCTTTCCCAACTATTTTTCTTTTTCAATTTTCCACAATCTGATTGACTATTTTTTTATTAATAGGCAAATATAAGCAAGGAAATTCTCCTCCTGATAAAAATCTAAAATTTTTATCCGTCCCTTTTTTTTCCTTGCAGAAAAAAAGAAAGAACAATTTTTTTTTCACTATGGTCAAGGATAGTGGCAGTCTCCTGAAATCTTGTTAACATGGTGGCCCTGAAATTAAGGCGCGTTCATAGTTTTGTCACTGTGCCCTTCTAAACCATTCTCGGCAGCGTTTTATTTCACAGTTCACACACATCTTCACTGAAGTGCATTGTGCCCCTTTTCCCAATTTCCTAAACTTTTCAGAAACCCCATCAGATCTTGATCCCCAGCCAATTCTAGTAGGCCAAAAACAACATGGGTACGAGGAAACACACTTTAAGGTTCATCGTCGTCCTCCTGTCCCTTCTCCTCGTACTCAAGTTTAACATTGCAACAGAGGTTGAGGATGAGTTGGAGGAGCTTTTAGCAGTGGACGAGGAAGTAGAGCGTGAAGCCGATGGGGGTGGCGAGAAACTATCAGAAGCAGAGGTTTTAAGCAAAGCCCAAAGAATCGTTATTGAGCTCAACAACGACAACACAGAGAGGGTTGTTAATGGAAACGAGTTTGTTCTGGTTCTGGGGTATGCGCCTTGGTGTCCAAGGAGTGCTGAGCTCATGCCCCATTTTGCCGAGGCTGCAACTTCTCTGAGGGAATTGGGAATCCCTCTTGTTTTGGCCAAACTTGATGCTGACAGGTATACCAAGCCTGCATCTTTCCTTGGTATCAAAGGCTTCCCCACTTTGCTTCTCTTTGTCAATGGCACCTCTCAGCCCTACTCTGGTGGTTTTACTGCGTAAGATGCTCTAACTCTTCTCACTTATAATTGGCTTCTCCTATATGTATCCATTGATGTGTATTGATGAAGTGTTCAAACCCTTAAAAAAGGTTATGAAAATCTAATGCTGCTACATAATGTAGATACATAGAAACATTGTCCCTTAATGAACCTTATCGAAATTGTCCTCTTTATGTACGATTTCAAGAAAGGGATGAGATTAACAAGACTATTCAAGAGTAACTTGTGATGATAACGATTTATAATCTGTGTTTTTAATAATGTCCAAGAACTATGTTCTTAATTTGGATTTGCTGAACTGCAATTATATATATTGTATTTTTTAAGAATTTTTGTTCATATCTGGATACTATATACTTTTGAAATAATCATATTCCCGTGTCTGACACATGTATCCTACGTTTGTGTGCGCTGTTTTGGCTTGGCATGTTTATCGGGTTATTTGTTTCCATGATGCTTTCAGGGATGATATAGTGATATGGGCAAGAAAAAAGACTGGTACTCCTGTTACTCGGATAAGTTCAGAGGAAGAAGCAGAGAAGTTTCTGAGGAAGTATCAAATGTTTCTCCTTGGTCAGTTTGATAAATTTGAGGTAAGTGAAATTATGATTTAGGTATGCTAGGGTTATCATACTTGAGGTTCCATATTGATACGAGGTTCAGACGAGTGAGCTTTGTGGAGTTGATCAATTAACGTAATATTTGGTGCTGCGGATATTTTTTGTTAATGAATTCTGTTGATAATAAACCATTTACATTACCCCTGAATTTGGTAGGGTGGTATTATAGCATATTTTTTTGTATTATCGCAGGGACCTGATTATGAAGAATTTGTGAGTGCTGCAAAGTCTGATAATGAAACCCAGTTTGTTGAAGTGAATCAGGTAGAGATTGCCCGAGTTCTTTATCCAGCTATCAATTCTGCTGGTCGTTTTCTTGGGATTGTTAAGAGTGAACCAGAAAGATACACTGCATACGGTGAGTTTGTTGTTGGTTTGTAACTTTGTAGCCATATGTTGGATCGTTGTACTGTTTCCTCATTAAAATATAAAGTAAAACAGATATTGGTATTATTTGGTCATACGGGTATCACTTAAAGTGGCTATAACTTAATATGTGAATTCCATACTTGTTGCAAATTAGAACCATGCAAAGAGAATGATAATCTCCCGGCTTTTCTATTAACTTGAGCTGGGTATTCTGTATACATATCAGATTTATGTTATTTATGCAGTCAAAATTTGTTAGAACCACATTATAGGCCTGTTTACGTATAGCATGATTTTTTTTCCTCTTACATTTGTCTGTATTTCCCCCAACCAATCGCACCAAATGGTGAGGAGTGAGGACTTACTAAGGCAACATGCAAAACTTTCCTGATTGTGCAGATGGAGCTTTCACAATGAATAAGATACTGGAGTTTGTAGACTACAACAAGTTTCCATTAGTTACAAAGCTGACTGAAATGAATTCTGTCAGAGTCTATGCCGGCCCTGTCAAGCTTCAGGTCGGTATTATATCCATGTTTATCTACAATAGATATTCTTTTGACATGAAGTTATGTTCCTACTGACGTTTACTGGGATATATGTTGTAATTCATCTAGGTATATGCACATATCCGGTGCTCCAAATTTCGCATATGATACCCAGCATTAAAAGATTTATTGTCAATATTCAATAAATCTGACTATCATCAGGGTTAATTACAGTATATTCTTCTGGTGCTAATGAATGTTCTGGATGAACAGTGACTACATTTTGATTATTTGACATTATGCTTGATTTTACTTTTAATTATTAGGTATAAATTACTATTTGACTATGTAATACTATACCAATGAAAAATAACTCAGGTAATCACTCTAGCAAGTCTTTCATCTTTTCAAAATCATAATCTTTTCTATGATTTGGCATGTGTTGATCACTTGGTGACCGCGTTGATGGTTGATAGTTGGTAATTTAAACAAATGTGAGTATATATCTAAAGGAAATGAATGTCTTTTTCAGAACTTATTGAGTATTACTTCTTTTATACAAAAATATTCCGGAGAATCTGAACAAAATTGGTTCAGAACTTGGCTGTGCTTGTTCTCATTTAAGTTGATATTTCAATAACAGTAGTTTGGTTAAAAGACTAAAAAACCTTGCAGAAACTAAGCCACTAACAGACTTCCTAAAGTTTCTCCAACTGATCATCAACACGTGGGTCTTCTTTGTTAATCGATAATAAATTTAACTCATCACAGACTGTATGGATTGTTCCTTGTCAATTTTATTCATAATGTTTCTATTCAAGCTTACTAGTTACTAATACTCAAGGTTAATTGTTTACTTTTTTCTAGGTTTTTGTCTTTGCAAACATTGATGACTTCAAGAATCTTCTTGATCCTCTTCAAGATGTTGCAAGAACATTCAAGTCAAAGGTCATTAGTTACTTTGGCTTACATTTGGGGCTTTAAAAACATTTTCCTGCATTTTTTTGGAACTTCTGGTCTAATTCTTTTGTTTGAATGCAGATAATGTTTATATATGTAGATATTGATGATGAGAACCTTGCAAAGCCCTTCTTAACGTTGTTCGGTCTTGAAGAATCAAAAAATACTGTGGTTAGTTTATTAGTTGGTTACAATGATATTTACGGATTGTTTTATTAGTTTAAATAATCTTGACTACTGATGTGAATTACTTCTTTGTTTGCCATATAGGTAGCCGCATTTGATAATGGAATGAGCTCAAAATATTTGTTGGAATCAAAACCAACACAAAGCAATATTGAAGTACTATCTGCTTTTATGTTTATGTAAATTATTCTTTTGGTGATTACCTACCAGACTAATTAATGTTAAATGGTATTCGGCAGGACTTCTGCAATAATCTTGTGCAAGGTTCTATGTCACCTTACTTCAAGTCACAGCCAATTCCAGATAACGTGAGCACCATTTAAAATTTTCCGCATAATTTTCTTATACGTGTAAGGTGTCTTGCTAACTTAGTTTCCAACAATTCCAGAAATTGGCTGATGTCATTGTCATATGTGGCACTTTAGTTCTTTCGAATTAAATAGTATGCATAAAATATTTCAGATTCATTCTCAGAGATATATAGTGTGCTCTATGATTATAACAATATAATAGGACAATAAAAGAAGTTATTTATTTTAGTTCTAAAACTTATTTCAATGTGTTGTTAATTAATCATCATGGCATTGGAAATTGCAGACTGAAGCAAGTGTCCATGTTATTGTTGGGAAAACATTTGACGATGAAATCTTGAGCAGCAAAAAGGATGTGCTCTTGGAGGTTTGCAAAGTTTCATCCCTTCTATATTATATGGCATGTGCTCCAACTTCATTAGTTTGTTTGTGTGGGAGATAAAAATAATAAAATTATCTTCTCCTATAACTGTTCAGGAAAAAAACCTATCCAAAGAGGGTCATAATTTCATTATTGTATGTTCACCTCATAGCTTAAGCATTTAGTTTAGGGAAGGGGGCAAGTAGTGCCTCCACTATTGAAGGAGTCGTCATTTTCTGAAAATCTTTTTTAGTCACCATCTCCCCATTGTCCTTCAATATGGAGACTATGCAATGTCTCTGAATTCAATAACCGAGATTTTAAATGTGTTGCTCAATAATAACAATAGCTGCTCAAATTTTGTTGAAAATATTACTTCGTCAGCTAGGGGAACTTTTTTTTCCAAAAACGAAGATTGTATTATTGACTACTCCTTGGTGGATTTGCGCTCATGAGTCATGACTGAAAAACAGGTGTTTACACCTTGGTGTATCAACTGTGAGACCACTAGCAAGCAAGTAGAGAAGTTAGCAAAGCACTACAAAGGATCAAGTAATCTAATATTTGCAAGGATAGATGCTTCAGCGAATGAACATCCAAACCTACAAGTAAGAGTCATGAAAAGCTTTGTTGTTTATTTTTCATTGCAGAACACGCTCACAGAATCTATTCTGAAAATTTAAGATCCTGGGGTTTTATCAAGGACAAATGTTTTTTCCATATTGACGACTAACTTTATGAAAGTTTATGTTTTCTGAAGATGTTTTTTTACCTTTGCTTGATTTTTAAGGTGAATGACTACCCCACACTTCTGCTATACAGAGCAGATGATAAGGCAAATCCGGTAAGTACTTCTCGGCACTCTGATTTTGGTGATAGAATTTCGGTTTATATAGCTACCACTTTATATAACCAAACATTTTCTTATGCAGATCAAACTTTCTACAAAATCTAGTTTGAAAGGATTGGCTGGATCCATCAACAAATATCTAAAAGTGAAAAATGTCAAAGATGAGTTATAGAATACAAAAAAGTTTCGGTAGAAAAACATTCTACCATCTTGAAAGTAAACAAACATTATATGGAAAGAAACAACTACAATAGTTGCCTTGGGAAAGCATTTTCTATTTGGTATCCTTTCCCATACTTTTTTTTGCTGCACCAAATGTAAGCCACTTTATTATTGAATTAGCTCACTGCTAAATCGTGAAAGGCTGCATTATCAGTACGTGATGAACTAGAGAACATCACATGTATCAAAGTTTTTATCTCCGAAAAGGGTTATTCAGCTCTAAGTTAAACAAATTCATGTGCACATTTATATATCGGTTTCCCGTTTCACAGACCTCGATAATAATTTGTAGCGGTAGTTAGTAGGGGATAATGAAAAAGGCTAAGTGCTAGCTGGCGTGTCAATAATTGTTCTATAATCTTTATCTTATTGATATGCTTAGTTCAGTTAATCATCTAAGATTCTCCACCAAACATTTTGCCATTAAATACTAAGGAGCCAAATACAAGTATCAAACCAGCACATCACATTTATTTCAGTTATTTCCTGAAACAGTATACTTTGAACAACTTGATAAACGTTTGATGTTGACAATGTATTGTTTTTCCAATGTATTATATACTAAGTTTTAAACATGGTTTGACTTTCTCTTCACCATTTGATCAATAACATTTATTGTTGCCAGTCCATGCCAGAAGGTGAGGGCCATTGCACTAGACAATGAAAAGAAGTTTTGCACTATTATTTAATCATAAAATATTATATATTAGAAGTTTTTATTTTTATTTTTATTGTAACTATCTTTAAGAATATTTAGAAAATATGTTTATCTTAGTGATAATAGTATAAAAAGAACTTGCATTAAAATGCCCGTTAAACTCAGTTTATATAATCAAAATTCACTAGTGGTATTCATTAAAAAAATTCGTAACTAAATATTCGTATCAGTTCACTCTCAATACATAACTCTATCCTTTAATAGCGTTACAAATAATAGGACGGAGTAATTCTACTTTTGAAATTACTTCCAATAATTTTCGGTAATATTTTAGAAATAATATAGGTATTTGAATTTTTATATACTAGAATGCTGTCAACGGAATATAATATTATTTTGTTTACAATTCTTTCAGTATCTTTATTTTTTTTTAAGAAAAAAAATTAAGTGCTATTATCCTAACTACAACTTTAAAATATTTTCAAGATTAATACAATATACTTTGTTATTTCACTCTAATCCAAAGTTTTCAAATTTATTCAAAACGAAATTAAAACAGTTTATATTCTGAAATTTGTTCAAGTTGACTTTAAAAAGTAAGTAAATTATTTTATCAAGTGCACTTTCAATATAAGAAGTAATTTAATCTGATATGTAAATAAAATGTGTGATATTTTAACTAGTATTTTCACTTTTATGAGTCATGTGTTTATTCATTAAATATAGGCTCTATATAATTTCATCAACCTTTTTAAAGAGGGGCATGGTCCAAAAAAATGGAAAACTACTTTTCATAACAGTCTTTAATAAATAATAAAACCACACATTTATTATTTGCTACAACACTTGTGAACATATCTTGTAGTTATAGACACATCTTTCAATTACATAGTCTAAATAATAAAAATAGTAATAATTATAATTACTATTACTACATAATTTAAACTGATAATGAATAAAATTTTAAAAAGGTGACAATCTTTGAGACATTAGATAATTTTCTAACGTGAGAACTACATCCAAGATTCAGGCATGCTTGACAAACAATTAAATGCAGAATTTTGTTGCTTAAAATTCTTGACAAAACACTAATAAAATTAAGACTTGGTAAAAAAATTCGAATTGAAAAACAAATGAAAAATGTGAATTAAATAGTCCTTTTCCTTGAAATTGAATCTACAAACAGCCTCAATTTTGATGCTTAGGCTGCGTAGGTACAAAGGTTTTCAAAACCCATGTACTCTTTATGTGTAATTTTTTCGACCATGCTTGCTATGCCCACACTACCTGCAATGATAATATCAGGGTAAAAAACCAAAAAATGTTAATAAAACATTGCAAAGATACAAGGCTTTAGGCATGAACAGAAATGCTAATGAGACTTGCCTAGTGATAGTGCACTGACAAAAATGGTGCCAGATAGGATGAAAATGATGAGTGATGCTCTCCCCATTAAGGCAACAAGCTTTTTCACTAAAACTTGCCCAACAAAGGCAGCCAAAGTGGATACAGCCACAAAGTAAAGAGCTACAAGAGGTAACCAAAAGAGTGAATATTTGAAATTTTATATATGATTTAAAGCCATAAAGTTCTTACTTTCTTGATTAGTTCTACTCCCATTATTAATCAATCACCATACTTACTATAAGGAATGGGAAACCGTTTCAAGAGGTAGTATTCCACCACTGACATAGATGCAGAAAATGTCATGGCAAAAGTAGCTGTAGCACTTGACACCTGCATAGAAAACAAAATTGCCACTCACAAAGTTCTCCACAAATCTCAATCAACTGTAGAAGGATGAAAGGTGGTACCTGAGGAGGGATTCCTAACTCCAGGAAAAGTGGTCCCAAAATGAAACCTCCACCAAGACCAAGCAAGCCACCAACCATACCAGCACATATGCCACAGGCAGAATACATAATTAACTGGTGTGGTCGCCATTGTGTTTGTTGATCTCCTTTCGATGCTATCACTGTCTTCCCTTTGTATAGACTCACAGCCTGAAAGGATGTCACTCCTAATGCCACAGGGACCTGCAAAAGAACTAAGAAATATGGTCACTATCATGCCCTTCTCTAACATGGCTTTTTTCATGCAGAGTTAATTCGAACCAAATGCAACTTTGTTGCACTTCGTTTCATGTCATGTGGAAATGATATTTATGCACCTGTAATAGATTAAGTATCCAGTACTCGATTGAACAAGTTGTTGTGTGACTCTGTTTGAAAACAAACAAAACCATGGTTTAATCACCATTCCACGTGTACACATACAAGAAAGTAAGAAAAAGAAAATGGAAATTGCAGATTTAAATTGCTCATCAGAAAGATACCAACTTTTCCAATCTCGCATGCAAGTATAACGACCCAGACAGCGAAAAGAATTCCTAGAGCTTTCCAGCGAATATTCCCAACAAGAGATCTCTGCATGGCAGCCACATGTGTCATTACCACATAAATAATAGAATCTGCTTAGTGACAAACTTTAGTGACCAAATCTGTTTTTCAATATAAAATGAGTGGCCATTGATGTTATTATTTTTTAATTTTGATTCAGCATTCTCACCTTTTGGTTGGGTTTTTTAGGAGCTGTATGATTACTTGCGTGTGGGGGTGTCGGGCCTCCTGGTAGAGGCTCATATGCGACCTCCTCAGTTCTTTCAGTGCCTAATTAGAGTGTGGAATATATAATATGATAGTTTTGGAAACCACAAACAACTAAACTTACTACAAACATCTACAATGCACTTTTCACTGACCCACTTACCATTTAACTGTGATTGTCTAGCAGATTCCTGGAATTATAACAGGAGATGCATTAAAAGGATGTTACAAAAACAAAAACAAAACAAATTTATTAGTAATTCCACATGAAAGATTTCTCAAAAATCTTAAGCACCTTCTTGATGATGGTTTCTTTTTTCCATGTCTCGACCCCCTTTAGAAATGCCTTGGTTGCAATTCCTGTTTTGTACACACCCAGATAAGCTACTTCAAAAGACTGGCAGCGAAAGAAGAGAAAAAAAATGATGAAAAGTGAAATTCTTAATGGTTCTTGCCTAAGAAAATAATTATTAGCAAGATTGTGATCATCCAATCAGCAAAAATAACATTGAAGGCAACTCCAATGCTGATTCCAAGCACCAGCACTGGTTGGAAAAGAAGTGCCAAATCGTAATCAATTACTGGCATGTCAAGTGTTGGGTGTTTTTGCTTCAAATTGTAGAAAACAGTTGATGCGGCTCCACCCGTAATCATACCTTCATACACATCAAACCATTAGCACTCACAAATCTGATCTCACAAACAACATTCTAAATAATAACCTCAACAATACTTTTTCAACCACTGAGCTCCAAATATTGATTGATTTTTCATCTAACCAATAACTCTTCGGGGACTTTACATTTTACAAATTTGAGAACAAGGTTCTCATATTTTCCACTTTCTTAGTATGTTCTTTATTTCCTTGCAACTTTTCCTCAGTAAGAAAAAAGAATATCAGAGTTTTCTCTCACTTTCTTTCTCTCCAGGTAGATCTTTTATTTAAATTCAGAGTATAAAAACAATATTAAAAAAATTAAAATTAAAGTCCCTTATCCATACATTTTGTAAAGCTATCTTTATCTAGTATTATTCATCTATTTTTTATTCATTTCAAGTTTAGTAAAGTAATTAAAAAAATTCTTAAACATTATAAAAGTTTGTATGTTCCTTATTTATTACTATTTACATAAATTTTGTATGTAATTTTTTGCTTTTAAAAATAATTATATAAAACATGAGAAATACCATATTTGCATTGAAATACTGATAATAATAATAATAATAATTAAGAAATGTAATTTGGACGAGAGAAAAGAGGTGGAAAAAATGAGAAATGTAATAAATGATAAAGATACAAAAATTGTTTTTACATAGAATATGATATGAATTGCTTATGAATAACAGAATTAAAAACACTTTTAACTATTATGTAACAATTTCTAAAATTATAAATCTGTGGTAGAATATTCGTATTATAAATTTTTTAAATATATTTAAAATTATAAAAAGATATCCATATATCAAAGGAAAAGGTTATAGAGAATGTTGTTGTCCAACTAGTATGAACCATTGAATAAAATAAAGAACTTTATAAAACTTTATGACCACAGCTTTCTCCAAAAGTGGGCAAGTGGCAGCTATGATGAAGAATCACGACAAACACACAAAAACATAGACGACCCACCCTTCTGTTCCTCGTGGTCAGTTTCTGGTATTAAAAAATGGTGAGCGGGCAAATCATTTTTTTTTTTTAATATTAATGTATAAAAGAGAAACATGTCCAGCATCATGAAGACAAAGACAAAGATAAAAATAAATAAATTAAAGAGCAAAAGTAATAGATATATGCAAATTAATAATGATTCTAATATTGAAATAAAAAGTTAATTTCTCCTTTGTTCAGATATTTAGACTGTGCTCATAATATTGCGACAATTATATTATTTGGCGTAAATTTGTTAAAAATGATTTTAAAATAAATAATTTTGTTTAATATAAAAGAATCAGCTTCTGCATAAGAAAAAAAAAAAGACATATTACTGAAAGAATTATTGAAAAATAATCAGAAGACATACATTTTTATATTAAAAAAACTGCTTATGTTTCAGACATTTTGTTTATTAAGTTCCAACTGTTGGTCTCAAATGTCTTGCTTATTTTAAAGATAATTTATTTTTTCTATAAAGAGCTGAAACTAAGTGAGAAAAAAATCCCCGGATCTTGATGATATTCGCAGCATAAAGCTTCTGCAGTTTTCAATTAACAAATTTGATCACAGAGATAATCACACAAAATCTAAGTTTTTATTTAGCACTCAATATTAGACACATCTCAACTTAAAAGACAAAGACTGTCCTTTTAACTCTTTCAACGTGTTTTTCTTGTTTTAGATATACCAAATCATATTAAATATTAAAGCATAAATTATAGTAATTCGTATCATTGCATTAATTTAATCATAAATTGATATATACAGGAAATTAATATGTCGATTAATACAAAAAAAATGCCTTAAATGTTAATCTGGCTATGCATAAAATTAAATTTACTTATTTTTAAGTATTTAAAATCAATATCTTATCCTAGTTAAATTAAAACTACTTAATATAAATTATTCTATGCAGTGCCCTTTGTTGGTATAAAAAGTTGTAAAAAGTAATAATATATTTACAAACTAAATTTCCAAGTACTTATATTTAGTATATATAATAAACATATTCATTGATTTTGGATAAGAATACCAATGATAAATTTTCCTTATAGTTCCATCCACCCTTATTCAATCCAATCACCTTATATCATACACTGAAGAATTATATATTTCCAATTTTAAATTCAATCCAATCCAACTCAGCCAAAATTATTAAATAATAATAACATTCAATCTACTCACTACTCTATTATATATTTTCAATTCTCTAATTATTAAATAATATACTCTATTTTAAAATTTTATTTCAAAAAATATAAAAGAAAATGTTTTAAAATTGTAAAATTGAGACAGAAAAATCATATACTATAACTTAATTGAAACCATTCAATTAAATCAAGATTTGATTAGGTTAAATTGAGTCTAATAAAAAAAATTAGAAACACGAACAAATCAAATCTCATATTCTTTACTAGGATTGAGTAATAGAACAGTTCAAACCTACCACAATCGAACTTGTTGGTAAACTCTAAGGAAATTTAGATATAACCATATTCTTTCACCATTAGTAGTCTTAACATTAACATTAAACAGAAAAATTTCATTGTAGTTTGTAAATTAATCAAAACGAATTAAAAGTTTGAAAGGAAATTTAATTATAGATAGCCTAAACTTCTTGTTGTTGCTTTAAAAAAATAGTTTATACACAGAAAATTGTTATTATCTTAAATGATTTGTTGCAGCAGCAGTTATCTGTAAGAAAATGCTTACATTTGGAGATTGCAGTAGAAGATTTTGGATCAAATCCAATGATGAGAGAAAGCATGGTTACAAATATTCCACCTCCACCAACACCTCCCACAGTCCCGAATGCAGATCCTAGGAATCCTATTATCGTCCCTGTTACTATTCTCCATCCAAATTCTATGTCCTGCAAATTCAACCACCCATCATCATCAACACTTATTTTGCTCAATAAAATTAATCAAATAATGAGAAACAAAGAGAAAAGTTTTGGTTAGTGAGTACCCACTTACCGGCCAAGTATGTTGGTATCCTGATTCAGATGAACTCCATAGAAAGTTCACAACTTTAGAAAGAAAACCAGTACCCTTAGTCTCAACGGTGGTGGAATCCACGGTTTTGTCGTTTAGGTTTTGATGAACAGAAAGAGAAAGAGAGGGTGTGATCAAAAGAAGAGTAATTGCAAAAATCACTAGTTGTGTTGATCCATTCACAGCCATCTTGTGTGTGTTGTTCCTCACCAAAGCCAAGACCCAACCTTGCTAGATAAAAAGTTGCATAAACCCAAAAGCTTAGTGCAAGAATCAATAAGCAGGCACATGTGTGGTAGGTAAAGAAGTGATGAAATGAGTCTAAGAATGAAAACCTGCGTTGTTGCCTCAGACAAGTAATAATTGCAGAACCAAGCACACTCGTTTTCCGTCTCTTTATCTTTCTTATTTCACACACATACAACTGCCGCTTTTCTAATAAAACATTTTATAATATTTTTACAACCAAAATAACTACTTATCAACTATATTAAAAACATGCATATGATACTGTTACTGTTCTTCGTAATCATCCACATTTCACCCTTCTTATTTTTATTAATTCTTTTATATTTCTTCCATCATGTTTGTTTTTTTCTTTTTTTTTTTTTTTTTTTTTTTTTTTTTTTTTTTTTCTTTTTTTTTTTTTTTTTTTTTTTTTTTCTTTT
>Ga0099824_1000655_pt1 | contig 43255 bp, 11 predicted proteins | sample SiratrowhiteBW_FD_76837 | JGI IMG/M metagenome (GOLD analysis project Ga0099824, IMG submission 76837) | Root nodule microbial communities of legume samples collected from California, USA - Siratro white BW | ecosystem: Host-associated > Plants > Roots > Nodule | place: USA: California... | reverse complement strand
AAGAACTACGTAACCCTGATTCTCCACCCTTAAATGGAGATACGTAGGAGCAAGGTCAAACCTTGTCGGGCTCCCTAAAACCGAAAAAAAAATATTTTGTTTGTTTTATTTAATCTCTTTCTTTGGAAAATAAATATTTTAAAAAAATCACACTCTAGAGTTACTCCTTAATTGTTTCTGATGTTGCTTCTTTCTTGGTATTCCAAACGCTCCGAATTCTACCGTCCTGGAAGGGGGTCCTGCAGGCACTCCGACGCTCAAGTCAGTTTAAGGTTAGAGTGTGCAGGGATATAAATCAGAGTTTAGAAATACCTTGCTTAAGGTGACTGAGCCTGTATTTATAGGCGTAGTAGTGGGCTTAATGAGTTTGGGCCCATTCTGTTGTATTTTGTTATTCTGTTATGATTCTATAACAGAATTAGTTATGAGATATTCAGCTGTTATTATAATTTGATGGCGACGACCTCGTTGAAGGGAACCCAGAGTGCGTGGTGAACGGAAGCGCTGACGCCGGCAGTGAGGAGGCGGCGACTGGACGGGGTAAGCGGGAGCGGCGCGAGGATTCACACAAGTATCGAGGGGAGGTTGTTTCGCTGAATCTATCAAGCTTCTCCTGGATGCACATGAAGATCCGCCGGGTCTCTTCCTTCGTTGGTGCAGATACCAAAACCATATTTGTTGCTTGAGCCTCTGAATGTGCATGAGGCAGCTTCTTTTGACACATATAACAGTCCTCCACTCTTTGGAGTTTCTCAGGGGTCATCATTGGTTGTTGAGGTGCAAACGCATCAGAAAAGATTATATGCTCTGCTGAAGGAACCTGGATAAAGCCATAATTACCTCCAACATTGGACTTGAACTTGAAATGTTTTATAACTTTGTTCAGCAGGAGCCTGGTGAATCCTTAGCCCTGATTGGACCCAAAACGAGATGTATTATCATGAAATTGATGTTGGGAGTAGATGGAGCCAGAGGAAGGTCATGGCTTTGCCTCCACTTCAAGGCAGTGGCGGTTGGAGGCGTCATGGTGCGACGGAAGCGTTGACGAGTCGAGGTGGAGGTGCATGGTGAACATGGCTCAAGGAGGAGGTGCAATACGGGGTGGTGCCATGGTAGGAGTGCATGTTGCAGGGAGATACATAGCCGCGTGGTGCTATGGTGGTGGTGAGGTTGCAACCACGTAAAGAGAGAAGGCGGAGTGCTGCTTCTGCATGGAGGTTGCTTGCCAGAGGTATCATGGTGGTGCAACGTGGTGTAGTTGGGGCAACGGCAATGAGGCCAGCGGGAATTTTTGTCCTGTTCGTTCAAAGGTTTACAAAGATTCAGAAGTAAAGCCTGGGGTCCGTGGTGATACTTGTCAGCTCCGGGTATATTGTCAATGTGAGGGAGAAGAGGAAGGGATTGTATGTTGTTTAGGGTTTACATGTGGAAGCGAGGGTGCTCTCTCGTGGGTTTTGAAGATTCTTTTGGTTTTGATAATTTGGAGTGTCTCTCGCCGTTGCGGCACCGCGGTCGTCGACGATGGAATCCGGTGTCTATAATTGATCCTGTACGGACGATAGGCTTCTCAGCGCAGCCACCTCTTAAGCAGCATCCTGTCATATTTTATTGCGCCTGTCTACATCATTTCGATCTCTTTTTACTTTTAAGATTTTGGACTATTCATAATTATATTTATAACAACTGTACAAAATAATATAAATTAAGAAAATGTAAACATGCGGTTGATAAATTAGTACTGATAATACCCCTTTCAAAGTGACATTTAATAAATAAATTAATCACAAAGATGGTGGTATCTTGTACACAGACAACATAAAATATTAACTCCCTGAATGACATTGGACAGAACACTTCAAGCATTGATAGCATTGATTTTGAAAAGTTGAAGACACAATAAAAAGATAGATGGGAAATTGAATCGGCAAAAGAATATTGGCAATAAGAAAGAGCGGTTGGAATATTAGGGACCAATAATAAAATAATATTACTAGAAATTCACGTTGGAGAAAAGTGCTAGTGTATTTATGGCATTTCTATATCACTTTTTCATCTACCAATTATCATTTATTCGTTTGCACATAAAAAATGAAATGAAATAATTAAAATGAACGAAAGAGTGGGAATTGCAGATGCTCATCATGGTTATGACCGCGTTTGGCTGCATGACACTACTATGTATTTTTTGGGTCTTTTTGCTAGTTTCAATCGGCAGTGGACATCAACCGGGAGCATCAACCGGGAGCTATGATAAAATGTACCGTTGAGTTTTCTTTTTCGGTTGGCTTTAATGATTTTTGGTTGTCACCATTGTTGCTAGGTCAATTTCGGTCACGGTGGGCGCCAAAATGTTATCGTAAGAGACCGGTTGGCTCCAACAACAATAACAATGTCTTCTAGAGTTATTCCTTAATCGTTCCTGATGTTGCTCCTTTCTTAGTGTTCCAAACGCTCCGAATTCCACCATCCCGGGAGAGGGTCCTACAGTCACTCCGACGCTCAAGTCAGTTTAAGGTTAGAGTGTGCAGGAATATAAATCAGAGTTTAGAATAAGGTGACTGAGTCTGTATTTATAGGCGTAGAAGTGGACTTAATGAGTTTAGACCCATTCTGTTGTATTTTGTTATTCTGTTATGATTCTATAACAGAATTAGTTCTGAGATATCCAGTTGTTATTATAATCTGATTGTGCCTTGGTTAACGGTATAGTACAATAAACATATAATACATTTATATTAGTTGGTATATGGAAACAGTCCTTTTAAAAAAATTTAAAATCACAAACTATACTTGAAAATATTATTTGTTATTAAAATAAAAAATATATTGCTACTTGCAATCATAGAATATAAACATTGAGTTCAATTTTTGTCAACTCCTTGGAATGTCTATTCATTAACTTTATGATTCTTCAGGTGTAAAATCTTTAATTATATGAAAGAAGCCTTTAACAAACTCAACACTCTTATTCTGAATAATGTTTGCAATGGTGGCAACAATACAACAAAGAAGAGTCTTCATATTATGGTAGTTGACAACGAGAACCATTTCCTTCAAGTCGTCATGATTAAGCCTCTTCACCAATTCTTGATCATATTCCCTTGATATGAACTTTATGATTAAACTGAGGATGTGGTTGGTATCACTATCAGAGGCGTTGATGAAATTTTTAATAGTCTCTATCTCTTTCACAATTGAAATTTTCACTTCTATGGTCACTCCATCTGAAGGTACCAGTTTAACCTTTTTCACTTCCTTCCATTCTTCTCCTCCTTCTTTCTTCATCGTAACACCTTCTTTAGAAGATTCTCCTCTTATTTTTCATTATTATTATAACAAGAACAATTACGAAAAATAAAATTGAGAAGTAATTTGATATTATTTTACTACCCGACATGATACTTTGATAAAGAAAAAAAATAATTACAAACAAAATTATATACCATTAATAAAAAGAATATGTAAACGCAATTTTTTATTTGATAAATATATCTTATATCCTACTAGATTTCTATATATATTTTTTAATTCCTTTACATTTTTATGACAAGAATATCAAAATTTAATAAATAGGATATGATTATCTTTAATAAATATTTTATTAATAAATTTAATAAAATATGTTATCAAATATTTCTTCTTTAATTTCTATCAATAAATGTTTGCGTGATAAAACAAATAAAAATTACACACATCATTTGTACTTTTAATATATAGAAGATATATTTTTACTGCATACTTCAGATTTTGTTAAGATTGTTGCCATAAGATTGATCTATACAAATTTATTCATTCAGTAATTTATATTTTATTTTTAAATATATAATATATATAATATCTTTCATCATCAAAGGTAGAAGTATAAAAATGGTCTTTTATGTTGGTTCTGGAAGATATTCTACGTCGGTTATGCAATCGACATAATATGTACGTCACTATGTCAGTTAAAAATAGATACAACATCATATACCCAACTAAAATAACTGATTTACAGCGTAAGAGGTGGATACTATGTGGTTTAGAACTGGAACTGACGTAGAAGAGGACTTTTTATGTCAGTTGTAAGCTAGAACCAACGTAAAAAGTCATCTATTACATCGGTTGTAGCTTATAATCGACATAAAAAGTCATTTTTTTAAAATAAAATAATGGATTGATAAATCTCTAATCGATACAAGAAAACACTATAAAAAAATTTAGAATTTTCTATCAAGTATAGATAAGTGAAATAAAAGACTACAATATAAAAAAAATAGGTGAAAATAACAAAAAAATAAAAAAGAAACCCTAAACGATGGAATTTTGGAATTTCCGGTGGCCCAACTACCTTCGGCGTTGGCTAGCGTATTCGTTATCCCATTTCGAACAACTTTCATTTTTGGAGCATCTCAATCCGAGCTCTATATCAAAAGCTATGGTCGTTTGGAGTTTTTAGTCCTAAATTTTTGAAACCCTAAACCTATGATAAATCTATAGAATGTAAGAACTCTACTATCAAATATACACTAAATCAATATGCTGATAAAAGATTTGGGTCAAAAATAAATTTCTAACTATTTTTAATGAATTTTAAAAAATTGTTAATCTCTTACAAAGAGAAGAGGCAAGGGGTGTCGAACCAAGCATTCAACCAAGACAACCACGAAGCTTGTGCACCAAACGAACGTGGAAGAAGCTGAAAATAGAGCCAAACGAACTCTAACAAAACCAGTGAACAACAAAGATGTAAATGAAAACCAATGAGAAGAGAAAGCGGCACCACGCGAAATACAAATAAAAACTAGTAAAAATGAAAGCAACATCATGCGAAGGCTGAGAGGAGAAGGAAGTGAGGCTGAGGAGAACGTGCAGGAGAAGAAAACGTAAGAGAAAAATGATACCCAAGAGTTAATATCTCTCTTGAAATCCATAATTTTAACTCACAGGACATACTACGTTAATTAAGAACTCCCAACCGACGTAGTATCTAACCAAATTTTACCAAATTCTTTTCAAAATTTACTTGCTCGCCAAGATGAGAATATTACATCGGTTGGAAAGTCCCAACCGACATAATATGGGCTACATACTATGTCGGTTGATACCTCCCTACCGACGTAGTATCTTCAGCATCATTACAAAGTTTTCAAATTTTGAATTTTTACTTTTTTCAGTCTTTTCTACATCAGTTATGAGTGGCAACCAAAATAGAATATGATGTATTACGTTGAGTATGAGTTAATCGACATAATATCTCTTTAAATATTTACAAAAATATCACAACATTTTTATTTACATTAATAACTTATAATGCGTTTTTTTTTTACTAGGGAAAAAAACATGCTATCAAACCTTTCTTGTTTGATTTTTATAAAAAAATGTTAATCTAAATGGATAAAAGTTACATATATTATATATTTTATGGGGAGATGATAGTTTAACACTAGATACAGTGACTTATTCCTATTTAACACTAAAAATAATATTATTTTATTAAAATATAATATTTTATTATAAAATTCAGGAGTGAAATGGTGTAATAGTGTTAGGGTAGTGTCAAAATAAAATTATTCTATTTTATGTACTTTAATATAATAAACGTTTTATAGTGCATACTTTAGAATTCGCTAACATAAATCACTTGAAATATTTCTATCTTTTAAATAATATATGAAATAATAATAAGTTTTATTATTATTTATGGTATGATAAAAAAATATCTTTTAAACAACTTTTATTTTAATTTTTAATTGAAAAATAACGGACGAATCATTCCTTCTACTTTGACAGAAGAGACTTATGTCGAAAACACCAACCAGGGTTTGGAGACCAAAACCTATTTGTCACCCTACATCTTTGACCGCCGCTGTCAATAATGGGCCAATAGAATTTGGAGCCCACTCCATGATAACAATCAGAAAGCCCACTTGCTCCTGTTGACAATTGCAATATATATTTATTAATGGCCAAATGTTAAAAAAAATTATTTTTTATTTATCGTTTTCAAAGTTATTATTAGGATATGAGTATGCCATCTCTCTACATTATCTTTGATCCCCTTTCATGGATCTCTTTCATTCTCTTTTGTTTTTCCTTTCGCTTTGTGTTTCTTTGATTAACGAGAAAGTGAATACTTTTACGTACGATGTATCATTCATATTCCACACAACTATGATTTGAAGTTAAAGAGAACTATACTATATTACAATTGTTTATTCGTTGGCATATGATAAGTCCTGGTATAATTTCGGACTGAACTAGATGATTCTTTTAGCTTTTTGACTAGGGTTGTAATCATGCAAATAAATTGATTATAAATTTGGTGGATCATTATTAAAAATATTATTTGATGAATATATTTTTCATTATTGTAGTGTTAAAATGATAAAACAAATACTATAAATAATATAATATAAAGTTATAACAAAAGTAGAATAAACCTATGATAAAAAATTAAGAATAAAACTTTACTTGCATAAAAATAAGGATTAAATAAGTTTTTATTACTCAAGATAGACCATATTAAGATTATATCTCCCATTTTCTTTCAGTGATTTTGATACTTAAAATTTAATAAATATAGAAATTTAATCCTCATATTTTTTGTGTGAACTATGTTAATATGCTAATTTTAATAGTATTATATGTTAACATACCTACAAATATATGGCAAATATGATTATTTGTCAAGGCGTTAGTTAAAGAGATTATTATAACTAAATTCTTATAAAAAAAAACACTGAAAAAATTAACCATGTCAAAATTTTGAAGGTATAAAAAATTTCTTTAATTCTAAATACAAAATACTACAACATTTTATCAAACCCCTCTTATCAAGAATAAATAAAGATAATTTAGAATTTCACTTTAACAATTTAAGTAATATTTTTTATAAAATGTCATTGGTATATTACTGCTTGGTACAAAACTCTAGTTCTAATCATAAGATAATAGCCAACAGTACCACATACAGTAACGCAGGTAAACTTTTGTACGTAAAATATTAACTAGTAAAAGAAGTATATGTTAATGGAAAATTTGTTTCTTACACAGACCTCTCTTATTTTTATTTGTTTGAGAAGGTGAGTTCTGAATTAAAAAGAAGGAATGATTTGAAAGATGCATGTAAGAAAAATAGAAGTTTTGAATGTAAAGAAGAATGCGGTCCACATAAGCCTTGGCTTTTACTGTTGAGAAGGAGGAATATAATATAATAGTTGAAGAAGTGTTGTTGCCACTGCTGTATTTCTTTCCTCTTCCCAAGGGCCCAGATAAAGAGGGAAACAAAAGAAGATGCACTAGATAACGACTCTATAGTTTGGTAAAGAAACTCTGTCTTCAACTAAATATTTAGGTAAGGACTAGGGAGTGTTAAAAATTTTGTGTATAGTGTAAAAGAATACCATAATTAACACCAACTTATAGCTTTGAACAAAAGAAATAAGTAACCATATTTATGTTAGGAGCAGAAAAAGAGAGTTTCAACAGAAAATAGAATATTGTGAGCAGTGTGAAAAGGACAAATTTAGGAAATAGAATATAGAGCATTGAATTTTATAGACTCATATGGCTGCAATTAATTTGAGGAAATTAAAAGAGCATGTGAGAGTCTGCCATGGCCTTGCCCTACTCATCCATAGATAGGGCTGTTTTAAGCAGGAAGGGACCAAAATAAAAACCAACATCACATGATATCTCTAGTACCTAAAATGTTGCACAGTTTTCTAGCACTAGGACAAAATTTAATGAACCCCCCGAAACAAAATACTACAAACAAATACAAAGAAACCTAATTAAAACAAACTAGTCACCGCTAATAATTTACATGACGCTGCAGCTCTCAGTGTTCTCGTCGCTGAAAACATGCGTGATAGGATCCGCCATGGGGTGCGACGGCATTGGCGGCGGTGGAAAGTAGTTCATAGACGGTGGTGGCCTTCCGTACATCATGTGCGGTGGGTACATGCTCATGTTTGCTTGCTGTTGCTGCTGCTGTTGTTGGTTCATCATCATGGCCATCAATTGCTGTTGTTGCTGCTGCTGGAGGTTATAGAGGTTTGGTTGTTGCATGTGCATTCCTTGCATCCCTTGGTAGTAGCCACCGTTCATCGCGGCGGCAGCTGCCGCCGCCGGTAATCCTTGCACCGCCGGGATGTTCATGTTCATGTTCCTGATATGGTCCATTTGGCCCATCTGATTCATTGGGCCTCTCTGACCCATGGGGCCCATCTGATGACCCATGGGACCCATGTGACCCACATTACCATTATTGCCACCGTGACCCTTGCCATTATTGTTTTTACCATTATTGCTACCCTTGCCGTTTTTACCTTTGGGAGAGATATCAAAATCTTGGAAGTCGAAGTCAAGTTTGTCCAACTTACCTCCGTTTTTCTTTCCTTTGTTGTTGTTCTTGTTTCCACCATGGTTGTCTTTATTCTTGTTTGTTGTTGTGTCGGCTGAACCTGCCCCCTTCTTGTTCTTTTTCCCAAGGCCCAGAAACCGAACCAGGAAGCCACCGCCATTTTTGGCTTTCGAGCTCTTTTTCTTGTTGCCGTTGTTATGATTGCTATTTCCCCCACCGCCACCACCCTTTTGCTTTCCACCTTTGTTCTTTTGACCATCTTCTCCATTGCCTTTTTTCCCTCCATTTCCGTTTTTACCCTCGTTGAAGTTTCCACCTTTACCCTTCATTTGTATGGGCAGATCAATGACCTCACCCTTTTTCACACTCCCATAATTCCCACCTCCATTCCCTTTATGGCTGTTCATTCCAGGCCCATTCATCATTCCGCCAGGCCCATGTGGCCCACGTCCGTTCCCCATCTGGCCCATCATCTTGTTGTGTTGCATAGGATGCCCCTGTCCCTGCCCCTGCCCCCGGCCATGTCCATACTCTTCCTCCTCATCCTCTTCATCAAAATCATCATAATCATCTTCAAACTCATCATAGTCATCATCAAATTCATCAAAATCTTCATCACTCTCATCGTCCTCTGATAAGTTGAAGTTGACAGATTTCTGATTCTTAGGGGGCACTTTTGAGCCTTCCTTCGTATTTTGGAAGTGTGCTAGTTGAGCAGCACCTCCTCCACCTTTCTGAGGAGCACCACCCTTGTGATTCTGAGACTTGTTGTCCTTGCCCCCTTTGGCGTTATCTATGTGAAGGTTCTTGAACTGAGGGTAGGTGGGGTAGTTTTGGTTGTACATCATGCCTCTCTGCCCACCCCAAACTTCCGCATGCTTCCCTGACCTCTTCAGCTTTTTTATCAGTTTAGCTGGATCTACGTGCCCTGACACCATTACCTTCCCCCGCTCCGCATCTATGTTCACAGAATACACTCCTGCACAACAATAACTCACTATGCTTAACGACAAAGTTCAATTAAACAACACTCTACAAAAGTAAACTGTCAAATCTGAAATCTAATTATCTTTGCTTGCAAATACAGAAACCATGCTACCCAATAGAGTAAAGTTCACAAGCTATGTATCAAGAAAAGAAAAATGTAAACTTGGAAACTGGGTACCAAGAAAAAAAGTGTAAAGTCGGAAGCTTGAAATATATTATAGAATAAACATAAAAAAAAAAAAAAGTGGATAAATTAAGTGCCACAATAAAGTTAAGTAATGAAGCGAATTAGCATCCCATGAGAATTTGAAAAAAGAAAAGGCAAAAGGGTAGGTGGTAGAGATGTACCATCAATTTTCTGCAGGATTTTCTTTACTTTCTGTTCACAGCCATCGCAGTGGATATTCACCTTGAGAAGGCAATTCTACAGGGGGAACATAAACACAAAAGAGATTAGTTAGCATAAGTTTGGAGCTGTAGGCATTAAACAGAACAACAAACAAGTCACGGAAACAGATTTGTCTTTTGAAGTAGTTTAATTAACCTATGAACAGAAGAGTGAAACTAGTAACAAGTGTGCACCTGAACTTTGAGCATGTCTTGTTTACTCATCTTGGCTGGCTAGCTGGTGATTCACACACAGCGCAGAGATGTGAGTGGAGAAGTAGAGAACAGACAGTGAGAGTGGTGTTTTGAGAATTGTTTTTTAGAGAGAGGATAGGGTGTTGTTGGTACGCATTGGACACTTCTATATTTGTTCCTTTCCTCAAGTATCCGTACTGTTTAGCTCACTCACACACACGTACAAGAACAGCAAAGTCACATTTTAGAGAGAAAGAGAGGAGGAGATAAAAGAAGAGAGAAGGTGATTTTGGAACCAGGGTAGATAGCTTCCTATGACTATGAGTTGGCTTTATGTTTTATGGTTTATAATATATACATATATAAATAAGAAACTGGCGATCCTTTCAAAGTGGTCTCCCTCTGACAGCTTAATACTGCCATTGCTCCGCCTAAATAATTAGCACCAAACTATCTTTTTAATATCTGTTGACTTACTTTGACCCTCTTTTTTAACCTATTCAGCCCATTAACTTCTGGGCCGGCCCTTTCAAATTGGCCTGTAAACATGTAAGTAATTTCTCTCAAAAAATAAGGTCATGTTGTTCATGACTTTACACCAATTGTTTAAGGAAAACAGTTACTCAACTAGTCAAAAGAACTTAGGTAAGCATGTGAGCTTGCGTGCAAGTAGAGTGTTACTTAGAAAAATAGTCAATGAACTACTTGAGAAGTTCAAATCTTCAAAGGGATAATTTGGGCTGCATATTACGTTACAATCCTCTGCACTACACTCTATTCAATTTATAATCTGATATTGATTAAAGAAGAATTAGTTTTTGTAACGTATGTAGTGTTTATGGACTAATGTTCCGTTGTAAAACTGTGCAATGAGAAGATGCTTTTGGACTTTGACAAAGGAAGGTGTCAGTGAAGGTAAAATAGTGATTCTGAAATTTAAAGATGGGATTTAGGTTTGTGTGTAAAAGCAAGGAACACAGGGACCTCTCAAAGCCCATCCCGATGGTACTACTGACATATAATACAGCCAATCACTACACTCTAAAATAATGCACAATATTTTAAAGTAGGAGAACACTGAACAATGATCTTCTGCGAGTTAGGACCCTGCTTTTGCAACCAAAATCATTGTTTGTCTTCATTAAAAGTCCAACCTGGGGCAAATTTGCTGTCCCCATGTCTTCTTTTCTTTATTTTTAACCTTTCAAATTTTTAAAAAATGCCTTAAAAGATTTCTGTAATCTACAAAAGAACCACCCCACCAAAAAAATCCAAAGTTTATCAAAATGCTTTTGTTTTTGTAGGATGTGGGGTTGGTTTAGTTTCATATAATTTCCACCACTTTCCATTTATCCTTTCTTTTCTTTTCTGTCTCCTTTCCTTTTTTATAGTTTGCTACTACTTGCCATTCAACTAGTGTGTATACTAAATCAATAGAAAAAAGTAGTGTATAGGCTAATCAATCTTTGGTTTTGTAGTGCTGTACAATTATATTATATGGATCGTACTTGTTTTCTTTTCATGGTCTCATAGCTAATGGACAACTCCTTCACGTTGTTGAATTGAACGTCTTGTATTATGAAAGGAATAGAAGATTCGTTTCTCACAAGCTTTCCACTTCAGATTTTTCTTATTCATCATTATTTGACCCTTTAATTAGGGGCCGTGCCACTGACAAGGACACACACAACTGCTCTTTAAGTTACAGATTTTACTCATATCTTAATTACACATGATCGAACATAAAATATAACATCGTTTCTGCAATTTAAAAAATGATTAACATAACTATTAGTTTCTGGTTTGATGTTTAAAGTCTCCAATTTATTCCAAAAACTAAACATGCAATGTTTGAGGTAAAGAATTTACCATATTTAAGACTCAAAAGTGAAGACAATTATTGATTGTACATGTCAATAGGAATACCTTGATAAATACCTGGCTGTCAACTAACTCATCACCCCATTACTCAGATCCACTGACCCAATTGACATAAATATATACCTATTTGAAAGAGTGCTTGAAGCATATATTTATTTGCAATAAATTATTTCATGTGCTATTTAATGCCTCATTTATTGAATTGAACTCTTCTCGTGTTTAAATTATAACAATTGATATTTTCATGTGTTTTGAAATGGTCTTTTTCAGGTTGGGGTTCTTGTGACTTAAAATTCAAACTTTGCTGGTAGTGTTACCAAGAAATAACAAGCAAATGGACCAGAAAATGTGAAATCACACTGAGGAAAGGGATGGGGAAGCTCATCACATGGATGGAAAACTCAAGTATTGTAAATAATCCTAGAATTTAGCATATAGATGTTTCATTCCAAACAAAAATAATTCATGGGATTCAAATTTTATGTCTAAAGTAGCCAAGTTCTATTAATCCTTTCTGTCTGGAAAGTGACCCAATTAAACTTAATGCCCATCTTGAATTGATGTTTCAACTCCTCGGTTGTTATACAGCAACACATGTATTTGCCAAATTATGAAACCAAGGAATCAAACTCATGAAAATTATTGAAGATATGTTATAAAATAGGAAGGACGTCACAATCCAATAATTAAACATGTTTTATTTTTATTTATGCAACTATTGTGATTACGGCTTGAGGGTATTGAGTCTCTCTTCATAGTAAACAAGCAAATCAATAATTAAAAATCAGAATCAAAATATCCCACCTAAATCTGGTTAAAAAGTGACACTTTCATGAAAGAAAAAGGGAAAATCTTAGTGGGACGGTTGCTCTTAAAATCTTATGTATGGTTTCAACGGTAGATAGATATTTGGTTGGTCGATTATCTATGGTGATGGTCACATACAGAATTGATATAGCTGAACTTTCGAAAATGAAGTGAGAAAAAACTGACTTCTAACCCCAAAATTGTAGCCAAATAATTCACGCAAAATGCATAAAGTTGTTCAATAGGTAGATTGTATCACTACAAAGGCAAAAAAATACTGTTTATATGGCCAAACTTTTGAAAGATGAAAGATTATTATAGTGCAAGTAACCCTCCTGACCCAACTTGAGCACTGCTACAGCAGATTAAGACGTGCTTGATCATGTTCACACAGGATCTGATTAAGGGTTGTTTAACTTTTCATATTTTGTTATTTTTTTTATTTTGTAGAGATGATTTCGTATTAGAGTGTGAGATTTGACATAACAAAAGACATGCTACACCACTTACGGGGGCTAATTTAATCTTGAAAAGGATAGTGATTGGTGTTGGGTGGTGGCAATGAGAACTGAAGTGAGGTCCTTATCAGAAGAAATAGGCTACCTTTCATAGAGGGACATGTGCCCCAGGGAGGCAGGGACTAGTTTATGAACTTGACAGATAAATTAAGAGCTCGGGACCCCAAACAGAAGGGCCAGGTTGGTACAGTGGAGTTGTTGGGTAATCACTTCAGAGTCATAAGTGCTTTTATGATATTGGAGGACCAAAACCAAAACCTAACCTCAATTCAATTTCTTTTCTATCTTCTTTACAACTATATTTCATTCAAAAAAAACTTGGTTAGGCAATGGAAAATTAGTATCCATCTCATAAAAACACTTCACAAAACATGACAGAAAAACTTAAATTGAAATTTTGTTCTACCATATTGTGAAATATGAAATTTCTGCTAGATTCAACACTGAAGTGAATTATTGATTTTGCAAAGTGGTAAGGTGTTGACACTGACACCATGTGTGGCTGTGGATGTGGAACCCAAATGCTACACATCCTAACCTAATAAAGGATCAATGGAGACCCGTACCCGACCCATTAGACAGTACGCATGCTGAAGCTGAACTCATGACATTCTAGTTTGCTAATGTATGACAGTTGACCATGATGTCAGGTTCCAGTGAAATTTCAAGTCAGAAAGTTTGATCCTGCAATATAGTAATACAAAGAGCAAAGACAAATTATACTATTACTATAGTATAGCATCAATTATACAAAAGCAGAGTTAATTAATAGATTGAAATTGATGGAAGAGGAAGCAGCAATCCCCAGAAGGTGGAAAACCTAGAGAAGAAAGAAAGGATAGAATAGGATGGTTAGTGTCTGGAGTGGTTGGCTTTGCTTTAAGACAGGAATTAAGAGGTTCAGACATTGAGATTTGAGAGCACAGAGAGGAGTGTGCTTTGGGTACCTTTATTTGACCTCAATATTCGAAATCCTGAGAGGGTTGGATCCAAATTCAACTTTAATGTAGGTAATAATACTAAGATGCCAAAGATACTGTGTTTTTACGCTTGCTTGTCGCGGTTGATATTCTATATTCCCACTTTTGTTCTGCCTTTTTATTCTTTTGGGACCTTGTGCAGGGGACACTTACTACAGAGTTTACTTCATCTATGATACACTACCAAGCAACCAACACAAGGAAAGAAGAGAAAAAAGGAGTGAAGAAAAGAAAATACATGACATTAATGCCATGCTCCTTCACAGACCATTTTGACTGATGTGTTCTTTACCTTCACTTTCTCGAACAACGATGCAACGTAACATAACATGATTGACAGCTTTGAAATTATCCTCCTCTGCCTCCTCCTCTAGTAAGTAACTCACCTCGTAGTTCAATCTCCCTCCCTGTGCTCTTACAGTACCATACAATTCTTCTTCAACAAGATAAAAGTGGACACATACAAAACCATAAATGCCCCACTTTCTATTGAAGGTAAAATTGAACTTGCCTCATATTGCTCAACATTGTGCAAAGTGCACGATCAATCTAAGACTCCACTTTCTTTTAGCACATTGAAAAGATTGTTACAATTAACTTCAAACAGTATCAATTACTATACACATGCTATGTATGTGTGATTCCTTTCAACAAATTGAACCCATATTCATCGTATTGGCAGCTTTGAATAAATAAGAAAATATATATTCTTATTTATTGTATCTTGATCTTCTATTAGACGTCTGTGGTAAGAAATGGATGTAGAACAGTGCAAACCTGTGCCAAAGAGATAATGATTTCATTCCTGATTTGGCAACTTTGACCAAAGAAACTTATCAAAGACCATAACTATAACATACACTTATTCCTTCATACTAAGCTTCAGTTGATGCAATTATCTTATTCCTTCATACTAAGCTTCAGTTGATGCAATTATCTTATTCCTTCATACTAAGCTTCAGTTGATGCAATTATCAAGACCAGTGTGTATTACCTATCACTTGTGCTAATTGTCTTCTCTTAGGCTGAAAGAAATTGCAGTATACAGGAATTGAACTGATAATTTCTTTTTAATTAGATGCCTAAATCTGGAGAGTATTGTTATGTAATATTATATTCTGATTTTCATTTTCAATGTTTACAATTTTAATTGAAAGCGTAAGACTAAAAAGATTTTTTTTTTCTTTCTGAAATATAACAACACATAACAAAACGTCAATTATTAAAATTCCTATAGCTGTGATGCACTAGTGAGAATACTGTAATTTGCTCTAACTGTGAGACAGTTGTTATCTGATGGTTGCTTCAAAACCATTATCAGAAATTTTACTTTACCTGAAGGGAGATTATTGTAATTTCTTGTGCACAGTATCTCAGACTCTTGTCTCAACCATTATTAGATTCAGATAGGCGACAAATAATGTTCACATTTCAATAACATTACAAAGATACTGTTGTTCAAGTTACATGTCAATGACAAAGCATAGAGTAGCCCCAGAACCTAAATCATGGCATCAACCTTGGTGCACTTAAAGTCTTAAGCCAAAATAAGAAACATACCTCTCTCAGATTTTACCTACAAGTTACTTCAACACACAATAGACAGGTCTTCAATTAATTGTCAAACAATAATAATCAGAAATCAAGGGTGGAATATACAATAATTTGAGTCCTTACCCTCAACTAACATGTATAGAGACTTACCATTGCAGGCCCAACATCAACACAGTCCACATCAAATGATAACAGTGCCAACTTTAAAGATGATTCAACTGCATCCATATCACTCAGGGATTGGTAAAAAAAAATTTAAAAATGACTCAAAAGACATAGAATCAGCATCTTCAGACATTCACGGCCACCTCCTCCTTACCGATACTATCGCCATCACAACCACATATTCTCCTAACAGTGAACATTCAAATGACCATCTTATCTGAAAAGATAGACACAATGTGACTATAGACTGATTGGATTCTTAGCTATCTGAGAGGGGATGGGAATGTAGGCTATGGATAGAGGGGTGATGAAATGAAACATGTTGTGTATATATTACTAATACTGAAACACTACAAAGAACTAAAATCAACTCTAATAAGACCAAATTGATTCTTAGTCAAAGGAATTGAAAACAGTAAATAAACAAAAGGTAGTGGTGTCTGTAATGATTAACAAGCCAAACATAAAACCATTAGAAAACAGAGAAGTAAAAAGAGGAAAGAAAAAGATAAAGGAAAAGAACACCATATGTTCTCTTATCTGCATACAAACACTCTACATGCCATATTCAAAATTTCATAACACTTAGATATACAATTATTCAAAATATAAAATTAACTTGACTGGTATGATGTCAAGTTCAAGTCAAATGGTTAGTATTATAATATTATCCACTCATGTAATTGTAACCGCACACAATTTTATCTGCTAATTTACTAAGATTATGTTGAAAACACATTAGCGGAAGAATGCAGTTTCTGTAAGATCTGATGGACAAAAATTCTCTTGGTTAAATTTGTCCTAACCTGACCATGAGTCCTTACTTCAACCATGTCCAAATTCCAACACAACAATCTTCATAGATGCATTAAAATGGGTCTTAACTTTTTTGTCACATTAATTTGTCCTCCATTGTGTTAATGGAGAATCTCCGTTTCTTTTATTGTGACAACTAATTTGTTACCATAAAGGTTAATTTTTGTGTGTGCTTAGAAGGTATTTAGAAGTTTCAGATTTAACCAAACTAAATAAACCATGCAAGTCTTGATGATTCACTAGGTAACAGAAGTGATTGACTTATTCTGATGCTTTTGTGGGAACAGAGAATTCCAAAAAAAAAAATGTACCCATCTTTTCATTGTTCATCTGCTCCCAAGAAGGGAGTTTCAGACCAGACAACTTCACTGCTTTGTCTCTCTAACTTCTGTCTCATTAATTCTATTTTCCACTAGTTCTTTTGGGTGTAAAAAATCTAGTTAAACCATTTGTCACATTAATAAGTTTGTGGTCTATAATGGTTGGTTTAATGTTTGTGTTTTAAAGAATAAAAGAGAAAATATCATAACAAAAAGTTTGGAAGAGCTTCCAGTTGCTGCTCATTCAACACTGCTTTCAAATAGTATATGATGATCCATTGCATCAATAACAAGTAACAATACAAAAATGAATATAACGGAAACTTTATGAAGGGATCACTTCCCAAAACTTTATTCCCAGCCTATTATTATAGTTTTATAGAACTTATACTAAAGTAAAGGGCTTTCTATAAAATTTAAAACCAATTTGTGAGTGAGAAAATAATTTGGAGAACTTTTTTTAGCAATTACGTCCAAGGAGTAAAAGTATTGTTCTACTCTCTTCATCTTTGCAGCAACATCTTATTTTCATCTTCTTATATTCTAAATTGTTTTTATTTTGAATCATTTAATCTAGAATACAATTTTTTTTCTATAATTAGAAATATGACTTTTTTTATTTTAGAATGAATAATCTGGAATACTAACTTTTTTTTATTCCAGATTACACTAGAATGAAAAAATGTACTTCAAAATATAATTATTTTTTATATTTTAAATTGGAAATCTGGAATACAAATTATAAAAGGATATTTTGGTATTTTAAAAAATATGGGGTGCTGAAAGAAAACCAAGGAGGTGCAAAAAGAAGCGCCCCCTGGTGGTTGCGAGATCTTGTGTCATAGGCCCGTGACTGGAGCCCATGGATTTTTTTTGAGCAAGAGTTTTATATAATATAGTAAATTCCGTGTAGTAACTGCTCTCTTTCAACCTTTTAAGTAAAAGTATTGAATTAGAATTTTGTGGATGAAAAAATATGGTTGAAAATTTTTATCAGATTCATTACAGTAATTAGTAGATACTTTTTTTTGTTATAAAATGGTAGCTAAAAAATTTACTCATTATATCAGATAAGGTTTTGCATGTTTAAATTTATGTGGTTTTGTTCTTTCTTTAGCTGTGTTGGTTATGATTTATGATTTCCAATAGTCATGGATTATGACAAATCAATTGTTATCTTGCCAGTGAATGAAGAAAGAACAAACAACAGTATTAGGATGAAATTACAGAAAGCAAACTCCACTGACAATAGCTTCTTTCAATAGTTGTGTGTGTGAAAAAATTGCTGATAAAACTTGTCTACTTTGAAACATTATTGTAAAGTATAGGCTGAAGATTGGTCTAGTTGGTGTCCATGGTTGAGGTTGTTTTATGTGACATTGTAGACCATCTTGATGAGATTCTGTTGGCAAGTTGTGATGAATTAGGAGCAGGTCTCTTTTGCATGCATCTCAGTTATAAAAGGGTAATCTATCTCCAATCTTGTCTCTCTCTGCACTATATGTACTCTCCAATTCACCACTGTTAGCTGTCAGGCCAATGATATTTCATGTCCTTTTCCTTTACAACAAACTTGCTGACAAATTCTTTGGCTCAATGTATCAGGGTGCATGTGTTTAGTGAGCAAGGTATAAAAATGAGAGCCAAATAATATCATCACAAGCTGCCAACTTGGAGGTCATGAACTTACAAAGATTTTACTATAAATCTATCAAGTGAGAAAGAAAATTATAATATTTTGTGCCAACACATTCTTCATAGTTTAAGCTTTGTTATCATGATTAAAACAGGGGATAAAATTTGTAAATTAAAGGAAAATTATTCCTTCTATTTTTACATACTAAACATCACAATGAAATTTTAACTTCTCAACTTGAAGAAATGTAAAAAAGTATATAAGGACACCAAACCAAAATTCATGTAAAAGAAATAAATAGTAACTCAAATGAGAAAATCTAAATTCAGGGAGGTTTAAACGATTTATGAAAAAATCAAACTTAAAATTTGAAGGTAAAAGGTCAAATTGTAAAAACTCAAGTCTATTAGTTGTACCAGGATTAGCGAAGACATAAAAACATCTATTTCCTTTGGTGAACAACTTTATGGAGTAACATATCATTCAAATGTGTGTGTAATTTTTATCTTTAGATATTCTAATAGGAAGGATTTCGAACACCAATTCAAGATGAATGAAGATTTTAATGCCCAACTAGGTAGAGCAAACCTCTTATGCATTTTTCTATCATTTACTGTTTTTTAAATTAAAATAAATTATTTTTTATAAGATATGAGAAGATGAATACTTTACTACCTATTGAGTAAATGTGGACAATTTGTGTATGTCTTGAAAAACTATTCTTGGAAGTTCAGTTTGTATTTTCAAATGATCCAAGTAATGAAAGTGATAACAGCTAACTAAATGTCACAGTCAATAGAACTAGTTTTCTTTGCAAACACACTAAAATTATATACATCTAATTTTCTTTGTCAGTATTGCAAGGACTACATTGAAAATATAAATTAATATCTTTTCCTTATAAATGTATGTCGGAGAATAAATAATTATCCAACAACTTCTAAAGAATTAAGAATTTGGTCCATGGAATGAACTAAGCATGTCTAAATCATCCATTGTCTATATGAGTTCATCCTTTTTATAAAAAAAAACATCATATAATTAATGTTATCAATACCAGGAAGATAATTAAAGGGGTTTGGGATATTCCAATCCAAACTATTCCATGTAATTAATGTGTTTAGAGATGTCAATATGTTGAGAAATAAAACTATCAACAAATCAAGCATCATTTCAGAAATTAACATTAAGATATCCACACTCCAATTGAAGTAACAAATAATAGATTGTCTATAAACGTGAAAACTATAGATAATTGTACCTGTAATCATTGAATTAACCAATTGAATCATGTCCATCATACTAATAATCAACTTATCTTTCCAAGAATTCAACTTTTACTTAATACTAATAGCCATAAGCTTAAGGAATCTGAATTTAGGAACACCCTTAAAATTAGTGACACTAAATGAAAACTAATTGACATCTCTTCAAAACCAAGAGTATCTTTAATACTTTTGTTGACAGCATTAGCAGTTGGCTCCAATTTTCAAAGAAAAGAATTGATATACATTGGTGTATGCATCCACTAAGACAGAGAGAACAAAATGAGAAGAAAGTGCAATGTCTTGCAAATGTATGAATAATATCTGGGATTCCAAGTGTTGCCCCTAAAATTTTCTACACTAAATTCTATGTAATGAAACTCCTATGTGTCATTTTCTTCGTTAGGCCTATCATGTGAAAATGTTATCCAGTATCTTGAAAATGGTAATCCACCATTCAATCTTATCTCTACTCAACCAGTTAACAAGTTTTAATAAACTTATAAATTAGTTTTTTAAAGAAAACTAAAGAAATAAAAAAAATGTGTAAGTAATATTATCTATAAATCTTACAAAGGTTATAAATCATATAAGAGTCAAGCACGACTTATATGAAAGATTTATTTAATTAGGCACAATTACATTTTTTTCATGAACTAAATTGGGTATTTGCTCAATAAAAATTTAAAAAATAAATAAAATTAAGAAAAATAATTATGTTTCTACAAGGAGTAACTAACATTCACAAGACTAATGGATGGTATTTTGTATGCATTGAAAAGTCTTTATTTTTGGACTACATGGTCTTCTTTTATTCAATCAATATGTTTCTTTCCTTTACTATAGATGAATGTGTTTGCCATACACTCCAAAAAGTCAAATTAGGTAAGATATAAGTAAAGTCACAAATGTTTAATAAATTAATAATATACCAATGTAATTTTAATACTTAATTAACCTTTATAATAATCTAAGTAAGCCTATATTTTTACTCCGTAGAGGAATGTAGTTGAAATATATTCATTATTTGTACTGAGTGAGACATATTAATTACAGAATAATCCAGCAAATATTTGATACACTATATTTATGTTAAACCTTTAAATTAATTGTACATATACATGAAGGCTTAATAAAGAATTATGAAACTTTACCTACTAAATTTAGAGACACAAAACACTTTTATTGTATTTACCCTCAAACTCTCAATCAAACTATAACAGGTAGAAATATAAATTCTCTCCCTTTTTAAGGTGATGCTAGTCGAGCATTCCTTGATTTTCCTAATGAATATAGAAAATTGTGGAAATGCTTTATGATAAATTACCTGGAAGAGCTAAACCAATTTCACTCTAAATATATTTTTCTTCTTTTTGAACATGATATTTACATCATCTTGACTCTTCAAACAATGGGGTATCCAAGTCAATACGAAATAATCACGTAAATCATATATATTAAATTTGAATTTTTCATTATTTTACTTTTAATTTATTTCAAATTAAATATCGCTCTTTAATTAGTTGTTAATTTAAAAGAAATTTATATTTTGTAAAATTTAAGGAACGCTTAAATGTTTTACTCAATCACAGTTATAATGATATATTTACGAATCCTACTTACTGAAACAATTTTCAGTCTTGATTAAATTAATTTTTAAAATATATTAAAACTAAAGTTTCTAATGTCAATAGTTTACATTTTAACTTAGTTAATTATTTAATAATTATAATAAGTTTGTTTTATATACTTCTGCTGTTTATGTTCCGCGTGTAATTTTAAGGTGAAACTTTAACTTTCTCTGTACTTTGGTTCAAAAAGCAATACTCTGATCAGATAAGAACGTACCTATATTCAGTTTATCTGGCCACGCAACAACCTTCGAATTTGAAGAACACAAATAAAAACAAAAAGAAGCGACAATCCGACCAAGAATGGGTCTTACTGGTTCCTCGATTGGGCCAGGGAGATTATGGGCCCATTTATCTGGGCTTCTGTTCACATACTCAACCAACTACACTTGTCCAGCCCACTCTACAATTAAATTCATCAAGTTCACAAATACACAGATTGACCCCTTAACTCTTCCTGTAATTAGACAAACTCTCATTATCAATACCCTTCAAGAAATTATTACCTTTTAGAACGATCAAATAAAAGAAATCAATCAATTAAATAATAAAAAAGTTAAGATTTATGTATCTCAATAAAAGAAACATAATTGCAACATGGTAAAAATATTAAGAAAAGACAACATATTTATATTATATGTTTTAACTTATTTTTGGTTAGAATACTTTAAATTAAAATCATTAGGTTACCTACTATTTACGGCTATATTTTAATATCCTTGTAGCTATTCAAGATTAAAGTTTTTCTTTATCCATCTCTTTTAGAAAAAAAATTCACCAATAATATTTAGGTGAGAATATGTACCTATTTAAATTACCTATTTAAATTAACTCACTCATAAAGATTTTTAGAGAAAAGTAAAAATGATAAGAAAAAAAATAGATTCTTCATAAATTAAAATTGACTTATACACAATTTTGAAAGAAGTGTTAGATGAAAGAATTTCTATAAAATAACTTGTGAATGGTTCAATTTATATTTATAGAAAAGGCATTTTTTTATGAAATGTGATATTAATTTGATTGAGTGGAATGGTACTAGTGGGATAGGAGATGGGTTTAATTTGATGTATTATTGGTAGTTAATTAGTGGGTGATGATGAGGGTAGATAATTGTAATGTTGTGGTAAGAGGAAAGGTGATGATTAGTTATGTAATGTAAAGTGGTAGTTGAAGAATACCCAATTGGATAATTGGCTTTGTAGCAAATGTTATTTGGTGAGATGGGAAGAAAGTTAGAGCATTAGCAAATGTGTTTAGGTTTGAGAGAATGTTTCCTCTTATGGTGTTTTCACAACTCACTTTTTCCACGACACAGAGGCATGTGATTGCCAATCTTCAGTAGCAATCAGAGATGTGGGACTTCTTTCCACTCCATACTCCTACTAAATGCTAAGTAATTATCACTCTTCTGCCTAAACACATTCATAACACTAATTAATTAGTTTTATCCAAATACTTGCAATTTACCTTTTTGAAAAAGTTTAACTTGGACAAAATGTAGCTATTTCACTCCAACACCTCGTTTAAATGGGGAAGTGGAAAGGGAAAGAAAGAAATAATAGAAAAATATAATTAAAAGAAATATTATTTCAATGGATAGAAAGAAAGCCGAAAATGTATAAAATCAGGTCCTCCAATATATAATGTTTTATTGGTTAAATTACATTTTTGTTCATAGATTATTTTTTTTCATTAAGTTTTTAATTACATAAAAAAAAAAAAAAACCTTACATTTTGATCTTAATGTGAAAAGGTGTTTACAGTTTAGTTTCCATCATTTTTTCGAAATCATATAAGTATAGAGTTTTATTTTAAAGAAGGAACTAGAACAAAGAAAAATATGTCAAATGTGGGAGTAATACTTTTTTTCATATGGCAAATAAAACGGAAAATTATGCTGATACTAAATTTTTAGTTTTGACCTATGTCATTAGATGAATGCCAAATTTAATATGTCGTAGTTCTGATTCATTCATGTGAAAACTATTAAGTTCTAATTTTTCTTCTAGCAGATTTGAATATCCTGAAAAAAGAACAAGCAGGGGCAGAGACCAAAGTAAAATAGCATACTTACTCATTTAGATTAGCCTAATGCAGCAGGTTTGTTTGTCATTTTCTCCCCTTGAGCTAGGGTTCGAGTCAAATGAAATAAGTAAACCATATAAAATGATGCATGATGGAAATGGTTTAATGAAGCAGGAAGTGGTAGTAGTTATTGAATTGAGGGATTTTGAGTTATGCAGGTGGTAATTGGATTGTTGTTATTGGCAGTGAGTGGTGAGAATGGTAAATGGTGAGATGGCAAAGTCCACCTAACAAACTCAACCCTTTGCTCCACTCTTAAAAGTGGTGGAACTGGTTGACCAGTGACCACTCCCTGCAGCAATAGCAGATATAAATTGACTCATCAGCCAGCCAAAAAGCATAATTATCTTCTTTGTTTTCTATTTCCAAAGAAGACTAACAAAAAGTTAGGCTATAAATACATTCTTGTTTTAGTAAAACAGAATGCGTATGATCTATAATTGGGGAATTATTAGAGAGAGAGTGAGTGAAAGATTGTGCAAAAGCTTCCAAGATTTTCTCATACAAAGAAAAAGACAATTCTTTAGAAAATAACAAAAGAAGAGACGAAGGAAGTACACCAAAACCACTTAATTAAATATTCACGAGAGGGTGGCTTGCCCTCCTAGGAAAGGAGGCTTACAACTAGCAAAATACTTGCATCCCCATTGTTTTGTTTATTACCATAAACAAATTCCATTTTGGCATTCCCCACTCTCCCTCATCCTCTTTTACTTCTTGCTTTCCAATCCCAAACTTCTTTCTCACCTCAAACACACAACCCATTTAATTTTTTCTCTCTGTTGTCAGTCATGGAAGTTAATACTGCAACCACTCTGCCTGCAGGGCCACCAACTAAGAACCATTCTTTCACACACCACCACTTACATTCAGAAAGACATAGCCATACCCACGGCCATTTCCCCTCCAAAACCATTCTCATAACCGTCTCATTGGTTACCTTAGTTACGGTCCTATTTGTCATTTTTGTGGTCCTATGCCTGATCCGTCGCCAAAAATCTTCCACCAAGAATGGAACTTGCAAAGAAGACAGCAGAGAGCTTCATGACACAAGCAGCAGGCTCATTACTTCATCAACGTTGAATTCTAGTCCAGGTAACTAGTTGCCACATTACATGCTATCAATTAATTGCAAACAGTATCTTAAATACTAAATAGTGAAGCAAATACCATAACTATATGAAAACATAGAAGAGTTAATTTGCTAGGAATTACAACTGTATAACTTTCCAGGCTGCAGATGATCATATAACTTTGTCTCTAGCATATCATTAGTTCATTAATTATTCTTAATATTAATTCAAATAGTCTTCGAGGGGTGAGGCTTTAAAATTCAGAAGCTAATCCATAAATGCTTGGAGACATTTATTGTAGAAGTGAAGAGTGGGTGTCTTCACGGGGGAAATTTGAGCAGGACCCCAGCACCTACATTTCGAGGAGTCCAAGTGTTCACATATAGGGAATTAGAAATTGCTACAAATGGATTCAGTGAAAGAAATGTGATTGGTAGTAATGGAGGGCTTGGCTTGATGTTTAGAGGAGTTCTAAGTGATGGCACTTTGGCAGCAATTAAGTTGCTTCGCAGTGAGGGTAAGCAAGGGGAGCGTGCCTTCAGAATAGAGGTGAGTCAGTGTACTTCATTTAATGATTTAACATATCCTCTTCTTTTCACCACGCAAAGATTTAATTATTTCTTGTTTTTACTTGCACTATCTCTCCCCCACTGTCTCCTTTCCCTGTATTAGATCCAGTTTGTTCAGAGACTTTGTTTTTGTCTTTTGTTAAGCCCACACTTGTATTGCTTGCCTAACAAAATTTATAAGTTGTAACGAAATGTTCATTAAATGTGAAAGGAATTTTACAAACTATCACGTGACAACCTTAATATCCTACTGTAGCATATTATCTATGCCTACATGGCTTGACAATTGACTCTAACAATTAGAGATATAAATTATGCATAGGTTTTCTAAATCTAATATCTTAAATTTTTAACTTTTCTGCATCTTCTAACCTAGAAGATTTTGTAAACTGTGAAAACATGTCAAAGATTAAAAAATCATTCATAAAATTAAAATAAGATATCAAGATTTAAGTCATTTGAATTATGCACTACTATTGAATCAAAATATCAATAAAACTTATTCGCAGGTCAATAAAATACAGACAGTAAGACATTTCCTGTCACCGATTATCATTTAAAAAAAAAAAATCTCTGGCGTTTTGCAACCAAATTTGGGACCATGAAAATGGAATGAACATCCCTTTACCTTTTAATCCCACTTGCCAACTCATATTGTGAGCTTTATTCAAATCCAGCACATGGGTGTGAAGACTAAATGACATTTATTGCAGGTCGATCTCCTAAGTCGCTTGCACTCTCCATATTTGGTGGAGTTACTTGGCTATTGCGCTGACCAACACCACAGGTTATTGATTTTTGAATACATGCCCAATGGTACACTTCAACACCATCTTCACTCCCCCAACGATCAAACTCAATCGTTGGATTGGTGGGCCCGGATGAGGATAGCCCTTGATTGTGCCAGGGCACTGGAATTCCTTCATGAACATGCAGTCTCTCCTGTGATCCACAGAGACTTCAAGAGTAACAACGTTCTACTGGATCAAAATTTCCGTGCCAAGGTGTCTGATTTTGGATTGGCTAAGATGGGATCAGAGAAGAGGAACGGTCAGGTTTCCACCCGTGTGTTGGGGACCACTGGATATCTGGCACCAGAGTGAGTATTACGAGTGCCCCAATTCATCTGTCATTCCGAAGCGCGCTGCCTTATCTTCATTCTTCACCCAATCCCAGTACATAAATGACAACGTTAAAAAAAAGAACCATGCACATGGTCACAGTCAAGTCCTTATCAAGCAGGCTGTGATTTTCAATTTTATGAAACATGACATATAAATTACATACTGCACACCACTCATGATATATTTACAACTTTTTTGATAACTTATTGCATAAATTTATTTTGTCCCTTGAATTTGGGCATCGTAGGTACGCCACGGGTAAGCTTACCACAAAGTCAGATGTTTACAGCTATGGTGTGGTTCTTCTTGAACTCCTCACGGGACGTGTACCTGTTGATATCAAGCGGGCCCCGGGAGAACACGTCCTTGTCTCTTGGGTTAGTAAATAGCACCCTGCAATTTTTAATAGAACAAAATTGATTATGTAACTTTTGTTTAAAGAAAATCAGAGGATAAAAAAACTGAGTTGAGAATTAAGTTTCTAGTTTTGTCACATACTAATTTTGTTGCATGTGATATTACGTATTCATCAGGCTCTTCCAAGGTTGACAAACAGAGAAAAGGTGATTGAAATGGTTGACCCAGCTCTACGCGGACAGTACTCGAAGAAGGATTTAATTCAGGTCAACTTTGGTTTCGTTTAGTCGTAGTTATTCTCTCATTGTCTTCACTGTCATTTAATGTCTTGGACTAACCATATTTTTCCTATCAAGTAACATTTGCTTTCTGCTTCTATGGGATTTTGCAGATAGCTGCCATTGCAGCATTGTGCATACAGCCAGAAGCTGATTACAGGCCGCTCATGATAGATGTTGTACAATCACTGATACCTCTTGTTAGGAACCCATCCTCTCTTAGTTCTAGCTCCGTACGATTTCAGAAACAAACGCCAAGTCCAAGTCATTAGATGTGCATTATGTTTCTTCGACATTCTGTCTGATCTGAGAAGAGCAGAAGCAGCCTAGAAATAAAGTAGTATTCGTCTTAGACTAAAATAGTCCTTGGACAAACATTAGGCCCCAAAACACGAGCAATATCACACTTAATGGGGGCACCATTGAATTGGCAAAGACCAATGGAATTCCCTCATCCCTACTGCCTTCAATAGCGGAGGAGAGGGAAGAAAAATGTAAACAGAAAGACGATAAGAAGTCATGGAACTTTTAGTCCTAGATTTTGCTCTTATCATTTTAATATCTGTATTTTTTAGATTGCCTTTGTCATGACAAACTTGCATAGATACGAGGTAGAAAATAAGAGGAATATGAACTTTCTAATAATTATGTCGCTAATATGAACAGAACATTTCTTCTGCAGTATGATGAAACCTAATATTCAAGAGTTTCGTTTCCCGTAAATTCTTAAATCCCGTAACTCACAGCGTAAAAACAAACTTACTGACATACCTCAAATCAGACTGAATCACTTTAGGCCAACGGAAAACGACCTTAAATATAGAGCTCCCCCTCTTAGAGGTTGACAAGGACATCGATGGAATCTATCTTCTTTCTATCTGGCAATTGGAAAGAGCTGAATTTTAGGCGTTAGCATAAGGTGCAATAGGAGACAACCATATTAAAAGCTAATTCACTTTTACTATAAGGAGAAATACCAACATGCAGACGTGACGGATATAATGGAATAATGCTGACCTATTTTGACTTGCATTACTGGTGTCTGGCTGAAAGCAAGGATTCCCCACAAGGCATGTAGCACAAGAAGGAATCCCCGCATGTCATATCAATGGACATTTCCTGATTGAAAAGATCAGCAAAATGATTGCAACAGGCAACAGCCCATCAGAATGGAGAAATATCAATGTTACCCACCCGAACAACAACGGATGAACCAAAACTCTGGATGATGGGAAATCATTACGTAGATTATGGGTATTTTTAACCCAGACTTTGGAGAACTAAAAGTCCATTATAACCATCTGTCGTATATTCCTTCGTTCCCCATTAAATATTAAAATCACTTTTCTAGAGTCATCTTGACAATGTCGAAAAATACAACATCCAAAACATTGGCAGAAATTACCAAGTAGGTAGATCATAGGTTCCTAAGTAGGGTTATAACTCGATCTGTAATATATTATTTTCTAACTTATGTAGTCATTATGATATTATTATTGCATCCGGTAGTAAAGTTGAAAACTTCCGAGCCCCATCCGGAAATATGCACCACCACCTGTACCTCCTAAAGCTCTACACCCCCAACACTACCCTAAAATGGTAGCAGGGCAAAATCCAAAAATGAATAATGCAATAGACAGAAGAGGAGTTTGAAAGATACTGATTCAGAAAATAGGTTAGAACTGATTGAAAATTCGACTAAAAAAATCCCAATGTGGTTTCAGAATGAAGAAAAGGAGTTAGACATAATTACAAAGTACCTTAAGTGGGGAAAACTTATCTCAACAACCGAAAATCCAATCTCTGCTCTATTTGTTGTTATACGCTTACGTGGTTTCAGAAATGGGCTACATCTTATACAAACATTGGACAAAAAAATCCCAATATGGTTTGAGAATCAACAGAAGAAGGTAAACACAATGTACAAAAATGAGCTCTTAAACAGGGAAAACTTCTCTCAACCGAAAATCCAATCATTCCTCCATTTATTGTTATACCCTAAATGCGCCCCCACCAGTTTTTCTCTTCCTTCCCATTTGATTAAAGCCTCCTAACCTCCTACCAGTTCAGCTATCATATTATAAGTACTACTTCTTCACTTGTTACAAATGTTTCCCCTTTACAGTCCCAATAGAGTTTCCATGGCTTACATGCATAGACATAATAACCGAAGCCTCTATCATAGGATTGCTCAAGGCTAAATTATTGAACAACCAGTGAAAAACTTCATGGTAATTTTATATTTCAGCTTCTGATTCTTTGAAAACATCTGATTCTCCCTTTTCCTCCACGTGTGAAGTTCTTTTCCGCTTTCCAACTCTATTGGAGTATTTGGCAAAAGCTGCAGAAAGGGCAGACTTGACAGTAACTTCGGGTTCTTTCTTCTTACGTTTGCTCACATCATCTACATCCTCTTGTTTGTCTTCAATCAAGGAGGAAGATTCAGTATTGTTCCTGATTGATGACACTGGGCTAGCTGGCTTGTTCTGAACAGAAGTATCTGGAATGGCCTGACGGCTTGAGTCCACCCGTTTGAAAGGTTCATGAAAGGTGTCAAACAAGCGCTTGACCTGTCATCAGGAAGATTCAGAATTTCTTTTTGTTAATATAAGTGAGCAGCGACTCAAGATCATTCAACCAATGCTACAAAAAAAGTGCAAGTGCAAATCATAGTCCCATTGCAGTTTCACCATTGGTAACATCAATATACCTTGCGCTCTCCTATGCCAGGGCAACGAGCTAGATCTTCCATAGATGCACCCATAATGTTAGAAAGAGACTGAAAAGACAAGAATATAGCTTGATGAAAATTCTTTTGTGAATTAAATCAATCAATATGTGTCTCTGCGTGTACTAAAAAGCAGCTGACGTACCCCAAATGTCGTACCAAGGGTGACAACATCAGTCTTGTTAACATGTCGTACTGTCGTAAGGGCATGTGTTAGCTACAGTTGAAAATAAAATAGCTTCAGCACAATTGGTGGCCATGCTTAGAATTTAATCAATTTACGAATTGCACCCTTTACAATTTGCTTTTGAAAGTATTGAATATAACCCGTAAAAATTAACGAACAGAAAAGAAGAAACATTACCATACCCGTGATAGATAATCTGTATCCATTTGGCCTTGAATAATGTCTGCAGGCTTGTTTTCATAGACTTTTATGGTCTCCAAGTAACGGCCACATTCCTCCAGACTAACAACAGTGCAAAGGAATCACATATAACTAATTAGACATGTAAGTCAAATCTTGCCAGATGCTACTACATATATTGAAATTCACATGTATGTTGATGCTACATTACTCTCAAGCTCCTTTAAATGGAAATTGAACAAAAGGCTCCGAAAGAAACTACATAAGCATTTCTTCTTCCAAGGTGTATATTATAATTGAGTCACAAAAAAACAGTTGGAAAATAGATAGTCACATTAACATGCTTCATCAAGTTGCAACCACAAAATTTTATCCTTAACAAGAAATTTTGATCGCATGTTAAATTTTCTACTCAGTTTGATAAGAAGTTTACAAGAGCGCAGTAGATAATAGCAGCACACTCATCCTCGGGAGGGTAAAGAAAAAAGATGATATCTTCAGTATGCATACTTCACAAGCAGTTAAAAGTAAAATCAATTGCACCTCCATCCACATAGGAGCGTACAGTCGTGAAGCAAAGCTGTTTTTGTGACTTCAAGTAGAGGCTTTATTACATCTTCCTGAAATTAACAAGAAAACACGAGAAATGTCACTTCCTCTGCATATATAGCAGAACAGGTACAGTTAATTATAAATTTCTAGATAAATCATTGGAAAAAGCTAAAATAGATGCTATAGAAGTTTGAATGAGAGCCTGACCACATCAACATGGCATAAAACCACACGAAGCTTGAAATTCTTCTGCAACTCCCTAATTCTGTAATACAAGTAGTCTGGATGCAGAAGATGATACCGAAGACTGCATTAAACCGTCCAACTAAGTTAAGTTGATTTCAAAAAATGGAACTGTAATAAACCCAACTAGTAGAAGAATAACATGTAAGATATTGAAGTGACCATGCATAACAAGGAATGCACTATAAAAGCAACTCCGCAAGCACAATGATAAACTATATAATAGTCAATCCACTACATTGAATCATAAATATCGAGTGTTGATTGACAGTTTGATATGGATTTTCAACAACGTAATTTTTCCAGAAACTTATAAGAATCACTGTGTATTGGCATTGACACTGAGGACAGCAAGTTCGCAACAAACAAACTCTAGAACTTCCAGCGCAGTACAACCTCTAAATTCAGCAGAAAAACTTAATAAGAGAGAAAATAACCTGAGATAGAGAGCACAGGAGCTTTGGCCAAGCATGTAGTCACAAACAACATCGGCAAACATCCATCTAACGTTCCTAATGTGTTTGAGCAAGGGGTTTCCCTTCTACAGAACGGAAAAGAAAATTCACTTCAAGACACTGATAATTTATGAAACACTTCGACATAAAATCTCCTAATATTATACACGAGAAAAAATAATATAAGAATTTAATTAGAATGCGCTGAACTCATAGCGATTGTCGTACTTTTATGATAACAATTTTAAAAGGCATTCGACCTGTCTATGGCTCACAAGTATCGAATTACGATTTTGAGAGGCCTGAGAGGCAGGTAATTTTGATGAAGATGAAGAAGCAGCAGCAGCAGCAGCGGGAGATGGTGTCGAAGTTGAAGATGGAGCGTCCGATGGAGCAGTTTCCCTAATAAACAAAAGAATTAACAGAAATAAGATATAAAGTAATAACGGTGATGGTGATAATGAGTGAAGAATTAAGATGCAGAAATTAGAAGCGTGTATACCTGGATTGTGGAGGAGGAGGAGGAGGAGCGTAGAACTCGGAGGATTTGACGAAGGCGAAAGCTTGGGAAAACGATTGCGAGGGAAGGAAGAGAGATGGTGGAGTCGATTTGGCCTGTGAACTTTCAACCACTTCCTGATAAGAAGGTATTCTTATCACCACGGAACTCTTCTTCTGCTTTCCATCAATGTTTTTCTCTTCGTCCTCCTTCTGCTTCTGCATCTTTCTACTTTCTCCGCTTGCTCATTCAGTTCGCGCGAACTTCCTTCACTTGCTTTTCACAGCAAGTGAAGCGGGCCAGTCAACTGGGCTTAGTATTGGGCTTGGTAAAGCCTCACTGTTCATTCTTCCTCCATCAACGGTGTTGGAAAAATTGAAATTGCGCAGGCATGGGAAGATTTTTATATTTTTCAATTTAGAATATATTTTAAATTGTATAATGTAAAATATGTTTTGAACGGTATTGTAGGATAGTGCAATTTAGAAATTGAATTCCAGATTTAGAAACTGAATTCTGAATTGAGAAACTAAATTTCATATTACAAAATACAAAATGCATTTTTAAATTAAGTAATTCATAGTAATATTTCTGATTTATTTAATCCAGAATACACTTGTAACGTTCTCAATCTATCGACGACCTCAACTTATGAAAGTGGAGAAAGAAAGTTTAAGGGTGCTGAAAGAAAGAGGTCCAGGTTTCGGCCTTCTGAAATGCAATAATCTTCCTAGGCCCGTATAAAGACCATGCCCTGCTTAGAAGACCACAGGGAGAATTTTATACTAGTGCGGAATTATTTATGCTTTTAGGTTGTGTTGCCTTCTGTATTTAAGACTCTTCAACCTAGAAAAGATGAATGATTAGTGTCTTATCTAGAGAATTAGATTGTTTTTTCTTATAATCTCTTTCTTTTTTATCTAGAGAATCTTATTTATTTTATTTATTACGATTTAAGTTTCTTTAATACTTTATATATCTTTAATTTAATTGGATAAGATATTAACGAATAGGAGTCCAAACTAGTGTAATTTTTTTTTAAGTCTTAAAATGGTGTAATTTATTTATTTTTTTTGTCAGATTTGGATAAATGGTACACTCCACGGTATCATTGTGAATAAATGATATCATTATAATTTAAGTTAAGATTATGTGAGATTGTAAAAAGAAAACATCATTTTAGTTAAATGAATAAAACCATGCAATAAAAGTACTATTTTAATTAACTAATTAGTTGATTAATTAAAATATACTACAGTACAATTTCTCATAGATTAAATTCTTGATTCTCATTCTTACACCCTTCCTTTTCTCTTTTTCCCATGTTGTAGTGGGTTGTGCACATAAAATTAATTTATAATGATGAAGTCCTTTTGAGAATTTGATTGAATATGTATGATTGAAATTAATTGTCATTAAATAATTGAAATAAATATAAAGTTAATTTGAATAAAATAATGGTTACTTGTTGTCAAAGTTACCAAAATAAAATGAATGTTAAAGGTAATTAAATAAAAAAATGATTTTTACATAGTAAAAATTTAAATTATTTGATTTGGTTAGTTTTTAAAACTTATTTAGAATTTTTTTCTTCTTAAAACTACTTTCTTTTTATATATAAAAATAATCGATAATTTTAGCTCTTTCTTTTTTTTTCTTTTATAAAAAGAACCATTGCTGTAATTTATTTTAAAACATAGTAAACATGAATGGTATCATTCTTCAAGCAAAATATATATAAAATTGGTTGCCAAACCAATTCAAAAAGTTTTAACCTTTTTTTTATTCAAATAATTTAAATTTTTAGTATATAAAAATCATCTTCTTATTTCACTATCTTAAATAAATTTTCTTTACATCAGGTAAAATTTCTTGACAGTAAGTAACCATTTTTTCATTCCAAAATGGTTTTATTACTATGCATTAATTTTCTGTGCATAACCCAATACAACATAAAACAAAAGAAGGATAGAAGAATTAATCGCCCTGTAATTGTGCAGTAGTGTGCATTAGTCTAACCATATCATTTAACCATACTTTAAATAGTACAATAATGACTTATTCACAATTATATGTACAACATATGCATGAGTTACTTAAATTCTCAAAAAAAAAATTGCACCATTTTGGGAATTTCACAAAAAATTTACTCTAGTTTAAGAAATTTGCCAATTATATAAATTTCACTAATAAGTTACTTTAAAGATCACATAGTGATCTGCATATAGTATTTAAATTAATGTTGAGTTCATGTATACTGAATCTTATACTTGTACAACTATAATCTTCGATCTGAGTTGGCAATGAAAATAATTTTTTAATTGGAGGTATTGATAGTATCAAATAAATAATTTTTTATTGGATTTTAGGGATGTTTAGCCTAAAATAAAAATGAATTTAGGTTATTTTAGGTATGTTGTTATGATTGGTAGCTGGTTTAGAACGGTGATGTTTTGAAGATGAGTTTAAAAGGTAGTGCTTTGGAGTGATGTTTTGTTGTTGGATAACAGTTCTTTGATAGAACGGTGGTCTATTTTAATCTGCGGTGAGATAAGATGTTTTATAGGGAGATGATTTTTCTTTATTTGTTTTCAGTGTAATAAATTTCAATTTATTTTGATTTGTGGTGAAATAAGATGGTTTATAGACAATTTCTGTTTTAAATAGTAGTTTGATCTTAATTTCTCCTTATTTATTTTCAATGTGGTAAATTTCACTTTTTTTTCTTTTTTAATAAAATCTTCCCCTTCAACATTTTTTTTAGTGTTAGGAATTCCACTTTTGTTTACTCACTCGTCCTCTTCAATCTTTCCGTAATAATTTTTTGATATAAAATAAAATTTTCATGTGAGATAATTTTCCAGCATGAGATGTGATATTTTCGAATCCAAGTATTCATAGGATCCTCTAAATGTAAACAGATTTAATCTGACGTGGCATGTGAAGAAATTTATAAATTGCCTCCCTCGGACGAGATGCTAGGACTCTAAAATCGAAATGAGACACTCGAGTTAACTTGTCGAGAGACAACTCGCCCTATATGTGAGACAGATAAAAAACTAACCAAGTTAAAATAACATTGAAAAACCCATGCAGAATATTGATCCTTTTTAGATTATTTTTATCTAGTTTTTTCTTTTTATCATAGTTTGAATATTTTGCAAGAAAAATGGGGGAACATGTTTTATAAAATGTTGAACAAAGAAAAACCACCTTAGCCAGGAGCCTGGGAAGGTATTAATGTTTGCAACAGCATAGAAAGAAATTAAAGTTTGGTGGAGATGTTCACGTTATCCCAACTAGTGGGTTGGTGCGTATTGAAACATAGGTGGGTGGCTGCTAGGGAGTGTTGAAGGAGGGATACTGTGCAACATGTAATTAAGGATTTTATGGGTGAAAAGGGCAGAAAGTAGTTGGAAACTCTGATAGACACATTGAATTGGTTGATAAAAAAGAGGTAGTATTAACAAAACAAAACTCAGTCACGCAACGTGCCCACTCCGTCCAATTAATTTCTACTTTAAGCACTTCTACAACTGTTTGATACAATTGGTCCCTTGCCAACATCTCTACCAACCATAATTTAGAGTCTTTGAAATTCATCATTTTGCTAAAAAACCATTGATGTCTTACTTGGCAGCTATATTATCAATTAACAACCATATTTGTTGAACGTTTCGTTGCTACAGAGACAGCCTTTTCGGGTAGGTCACTGAGTGGGCCCCCAGTATTTCGTAAATTTCGAAAACAACGAAAAACTGTTTCTACAACACATTATCTCTGTTCATGCAATAAAATATGCATTAAATGAAGTCGTAATAATGGCCAACAACGAGTATTAAGACTATGATTTGAATAGAGTCTAGGACAGGGTTAATAATTCCAAATTCCGTTCAAATTAGAGGGCTAAATAATGGATCTTATTATAATCAGCTTTTGACCTGCTTGCTTCATATGACCGTTAGTAAATTCTCCTTTTAATTATCAAAGTCTACCGAGGTATTATGTCACAAAAAAACCTTAGTCAAATTATTTTGTCCAAGTTCCAATAATTTGGCCAAACTTCTAAAATAGTTAAATGTAAAAAATTGCAATTAGATTACCACACTCATCTTTTAAAATGTTTTAAATATAAGTTTGAGTGTGTAAATAGATACATGATCTTAAAATTTAGTCATTGATCTACCACCATGCACTAAGGACGTTCCATAGTTAATTGTTATATCTATTTTCTTAACATTCACATCACATATGTCCTTCACATTAATTTCCAGTCTTTAATTACCACATATAAAAATTCAATGTAAATGTAAGAGATGTAAAAAACAAAGTTCATTTATTTCATACTTATACTTGACTTAGAAAAATATTTTTACATCAGATTATAACAGTAACATACATAAAAATATAGATATATTTATTATCAAATAAGCTTTGTCTGATATATAGACTTTAACAGTATAGTTTTAGTGTTAAATTTTACATCGGATAGTTAAATCAACGTAATTTTATGTTGAATATAATCAAATTAAATACAAATTTATGTTGGATATGATGAAATTTAACATAAATTTACATCAGTTTACTATAAGAAAAAAAAGTTATTTAGAGATCAAATTTTAGCTATCAAATGAAATTGTTGCTAATTATGATCAAAATAGTCACCAAATTAAATTTTAATTGTTAAATAACTACAAAATATGAATTTGGTGATCAATTAAGTCAATATAATTGGTATCTAACATTAGTTACCAAAGTTCTAGTGACTTATACCATTAGATTCTAAATTTACTTAGAAACCAATTTAAAATTTAATGATGTAGGTAACTAAAACCTTGGTATGGTAGCTAATGTTAGATACAAATTATCTTGACTTAATTAATCAATAAATTCAATCATTATTTCTATTTTGTAGTTATTTAGTCACCAAAATCTAATTTGGCAGCTATTTTAATTACAATTAGCAACTATTTTATTTTGTAATTAAAAATTAGTCTCTAAATAATTGTTATATACATAATTAACGTAAAAATTAATATTTTTTTATTCAATTTGATTTGACTTAGATTTTCAACAACTGTAATATAAAAAATATAATAAAACTATAACAGTTTAATGATGTTTGTTCACCAACCTCAATGGTATCTATTCACTAAGAAATACTCCCATGTGATTAGAGAAAAACTTTCACCAGAAGAAATGGAGTAAAAGAATGCAAAGTGGCCGCGTTTAGGATCAACCACCACTGCGGAACTACTCTTACCGTTATCGAACATAAAAACCTTATACAAATTTTAATGAGTAAAGATACATTAAACTCCTGTTATAAAGGATAATAAAGTGAGGCAGAGTTTTTTAACACGGTATTAAATGTTGTCAAAAAAACACATAGCATTGTCTTCCTAATGTATAAACATTCTAATGTTTCCCAACATTGTGGATTCAAAGACCGGATAATTCAGTTGGGGTGAAATGTCGTGTGCCACCTATTGATAAAATATACATAAGATGGAAAAAATTAATGCCAACCAGGAAAATAAAAACATTAAGATATCTGCAGACATTTCATAATTAAGCTTTCAAACTGTTTTTCAAAGAAAACAAAATTTCTCTAAGAAAGAAAAAAGAAGAGAGAAAACAAAAAAGAAAACAAAATTTCTCTGAAAAAGAAAAAATAAGAGAGAAAACAAACTAGAAATATCATTACTAAAATAATAAATATTAGAAGGCCAAGTCAAATATAACCCCGCTGCCACAAGACTCTAGTTAATTGAAGAGGTCAAATTAATTATGTCAAAGTTTTAAATCAAAAAATATCACAATTTTAATAAAATAAAATAAGCTTTATTTCGGAATTGGTTATTCTTATAGTTTTTATTTTATTTTTTTAATCTCCAATGAAACAACATCTCACTGTTATTGTTCAATATATTAGTCAAAAGATATAATTTTTCTTATATTCTCCTTCAACCACAAATTGTGTAAGCAATTTTTTTTTTAATTGCTCAACAATGTAAAAGCTTTTGCCCTAATAATGTATGTCCGTTAAATTCTAATAATACGACTCATTTGTATGCCTTTTTTTTGGTAACATACAATTATAAAAGGCTTTAATATCTTTTAAATTTCTCAATTTTGACATGCTCAACTTTGTTAGTTTTTTCTACATTAGGTTAAATCTATATTAAACTAATCAAATCGATTTTATTTATTTTTTACTTCAAATTTGAACTAAACCAATTAACTTAATGGGTTCAGTTGTTTCATTTTTTTTTCGACTTTAATCAATCCAACGTTTTTAGTAACTATTATAAACAATTTAATTAATATATTCTAGACCTTCTATAGAAAACACTTGAGCCTTTCGAATTTTTATTTTCTTCTACTTCTTTTCTTCATTCTTTTAAAACTTTTATTAACCTTGTCTATTTTTATTAAGTGTCTTGGTCTAGTCATGTTTACTACATGTTTTTGTAATATTTTATATGAAAAATTAATAATATATGTAAAAGAATAACGTAAATATTAACAAGCTAACCAAATTAAATTTAATTGATAAAATTTAGATATAACTTAAATTTAAATCAACTTAATTACCATCTTTAAAACTTATAGATTAACCTGGTCTAAAATGAATTTGGACTTTAATTAATCTCAAAATGACACATTTTTACAATGGGTTAAATAATTAATTCTATTTATATGAAAAACTCACTCGTTCATGTTAAACTCGTGATGAAATGAGTTGATTCATTAACTTATTTAAAAAATCACCAAATTGTAGAAATAATACTAAATAAAATTTTAAAATCTTTAATTTATTATAGATTATATATTTATAAAATCTCAAAAAACATGAAATTTGTAACATCTCTAACTATATCATTTAAAATAGAAAATATATACATATACTAAAACAAAACATCAAAATAGAAAACTTCATATACTAAAACAAAACATTAAAATAGAAAACTTCATACGTTCATAGTGGAGTTCTATCATCTGTAACAGTCTTTACTTTCGTATAACAATCAATGATCACAAATTTTAAATAAAAATAACAAGAAAAAAAATAAGCTAGAAATTTTTGAAAGATATCAACATAAATTTAAATTTTTATTCAAACAAATTACAAAATATCTCTAATTTTCATATCTTATTTTTTACGGAATACTAAATAATCAAGTATATAGAAATATGTCATGTTCAATACCATTCATGACAAAGATCCATTGACATACATACACACACATAATATATTATATGAAAAACGCATACAATATCCACGAAATAAAGTTATTTATTTATCCTAAAATAAAATACTCTAAATTAAAATTAATGATTCAAAATTATGAAGACACAAAATAAATAAAGTCAAAAGTCATTGATTTTGTTTTAAAAAAGTTTAAATACAATTGTCAAGTGATTGTAAGCTAATAATTTAGGTCACTGTATAAAAAAATAAATTTCACCAAAATTAGATAGTAAATTAAAGTAACATTCATAGTTTTTTTAATTCATGATATACAATATATTATATATAATATTTAAGTTTGAATTATAAAATCTTAAAATGTTTTGTTTAATATATAAAATATTAGCAAAAATATTTTTGATTTATAAAATCATTATTTTAAAATTTATATTAACAGACTTATTTAGTCTATTATTTATGTTCAAGATTCCATTCACATTGGCTATAAATAAAACTAAGTATGGACGAACCTCAAATTAAATGTGTGATTTTATTTAGAAACTCTTTTTGTGTCAGTTATTAAATGTGTTATTAATAACTAAGGTAATAAATAAATTTAAAAAAATATATTGATTACATAAGTAATAATAATAGTAGTGTTGTTATATTTGACAAAAAACAATTTTGTCAAAAAATTGACTTGCATATGTTATTATTCGGGTAAAATGAGTTAATTTTATTTTTTTTGGTTTATATACAAAAATATGTTTGATTTCCTAAAGTTGAAGGTCTCTACTGTTTCTCGTAGTATATCATATGACATAAGTTAATTGTTAATATATTATATGAAAAAATAAATAATAATTTCAAGTGATGCATACAATAAATGTTATTTAGTTATCCTAAAACAAATACTCTAAATTAAAATTAATGATTCAAATTATGAAGACACAAAATAAATAAAGTCAAAAGAACAAGTTTAAAACAATGTCAAGTGATTGTAAACTAATAAATTGGTCACAGTAAAAAAGAAACTAGTTAATGCATTTCTGATCTAACAAAACGAAACACATTCTCTTTATAGAATAATCCCGGACCCAGATTCTTTGTTTTTTAAGGTAAGACATCATTCTTAAAATGTTATTAGTCACACAAGTGATTATAAAAAAAATACTTTCTTTGCAAAACTAGAATTACAAAAATTATAATTAAAGTACATATTTTTTTCTACATCTTATTTATGTCTGGGTTATTTTCGTGGCTGCCGAACATAATTTCGATTTTCTGACATGTTCTTCCTCCTGCGTTATGGTAGCTGTGCTTCTCAGCCTCCTTTGGATTTTCGTGTCATCATGTATAGTCTGTACACGTATTCTGCATGCCATTTTCCCGGCGCCTCCAAACAACAATCTGCTTTCTGTTCTCGTCGCTCCCGATGCATTCTACTTTCTGCCATTCCTTTCTTACGAAACTATCACCCTTCCCAATTCCAGCTAATTTTCTTCAACGCAAAACAAGGGTGCCAAATATTATACAAATCTTCCGAATTCCAGACCAAATAAATAAATCGTGGCAGAAAAAAATCGATTAATTCAATAAAATATTGAACAAAGGGGACTAAACAGATTCCACAACAGCCGGCGGCGGAAAGGGCGCAGAATCAGATGTCCCTGCGCCGCCGTTGTTGGCCACCCTTGGCGACCTAACCGAGGAGGCCCTCACTAAGAAGGGCGGCGCCATAGTGAAAACCCACCGGTCGGACTTAAACCCCCGGTCCAACCGCCTCGAAGACCTCCCTCTGCTACTTCCCTCGCCGGTTCGATATCCGCGCCGCGAACTACCTTCCCTGGGCAACACAACCAAGCTTCTCGCTCGATGCAGCTCCGGGTTGAGAAGTATCTGTTTTCTAACTTCCTCGGGAAGCCTCAGGGTGAACCGTTCAGTGTCCTCGCCGGGCTGGACCAGCGAATGACCGGTCGAGTGAGAGCGCGGGAACCGGCGCGGGCGGCCCGACCGGGAGCCTCTCGTGCGGTTCCGGTTGAGCGTCTGGTTTAGGTCGAGCATTTGAGGGGGTTCGGAGGAAATTGGAAGCTTTGGCTCTTGCTGTTGTTCGGGAAGAGGCTCAACAGCGTCGTTGTGGGCCTCGGTTTGGGCTTCGGATTGGGCCTCGATGTCAGCGTTGAGAACGGGAATTCCTCTGACGGAGTCTCCGGGCTCAGGGACGAGGTTGGCCCGGCAGACGGGGCAGGTGGTGTGCGAGGAGAGCCACTCGTCGATGCACTCGGGGTGGAACACGTGATCGCACTTGGGGATCAAACGCAGCGTTTCGGTGTCCTCGAACTCGTTTAAGCAAACGGCGCACTCCAGCGTTCCCTTTCCGAGCTTGTGGATCTTGACCACGGAGTACTCGAGCGTGGGGAAAGTGTCGATGACCGCCTGGTCGAGGCCGCGGCGCGGGCGGACGGCGACTCCGGTGAGGTTGCGGATGCTGGCGGAGGGGGAGTCGGCGCAGTGGCGGATGTAGATGGAGAAGAAGCCCATGAGGAAGACCGCGGCGATGAGGATGACGATTATGATGGCCATGGAAGGGCTGAAGCGGTTGTAATACGATTCGTTTTGGTTATTCTCAGTAGATTGTGCAGCCGCAAGAGGAACAACAACGATGAGGAGGAGGAGGAGAAAAAGGTAAATTCCTCCATTTTCTTTAGAGCCATTTGAGTTCTTCATTTGGCTCACTCTAGAGGAAGAAGGTGAAGGTTTTGAGAGAGAGAGAGGGTATAAGATTTCGTGAAGTGAAGCAAAAGCGGAAGCTTATAAACGATTCGTTTTTGTGATTGGTGAAGGGGTAGAGAAGCTTCATAAATTACGAAGTCTTGGTTCCAGTTACGTCAGATTTTGGTCAGAGACGGTGTACCAGTGGGATCAATAATTTATGTAATCACCCCAGAAACTTCCAAAGGAAATCATTTTCTAACTCCCTTTTTTTCTTTTTTTTTTTTCTTTAGTCAACTATTTAATTCCATTTTACACACGCGTCTCTCTATTTTTCCTAATTACATACTCTATTACGTATCTTCTATAACTATTCAGAATTAATAATTTTTTAACTTTTAATTTCTCATCTATTCAACTCTGCACCACGAAACTCCACTAATATGAAATTATTTTAGTCTGTGCGTTGAATGAGAATCTTAAATATTTAATTTATCATAATTTAATTTTCTAATGTCAATAATACACGTAACTCCACCAAAAATATTAACAATTTTTTGAAAAGTAAAAAATAAAATGCATTAATTTTTCATAAATGGATTATTAATTATAATTTTTGAAATCCATCCAAAAATGTTAAACAACTAAAAAAAGTGTTTTTAATTATTTTTTCGCTGTTCTGTATTTCATTATTTTCAATTTTATTCAAACCCAACCATAACGTCAAGCACACTATCTTATTACAAGGGAGTTCTCATGTAAATGCCTAATTAGTTCATTAATCAAAACTGAAACATAATATTTCTTTTTCTTTTGCATGAAGAAGCACGTCCCTGGCCATGCAAAATAAATAAAAGATTGATTTTGTGACACAACCACGCCGAACTCCACACATGAGAATTTGTCGTAAAGAGAAAAGGGAAAGTGAGAAAAAAAAAAAAAGGATTTATCTCATTTCGACTTTTATGAAACTGTTTGGTTTCTTCTACCTGTGCCTGGCTATTTTTCTGAGTTAGGATTCTGAAGTAAACCAAATGTTATTGTTCTTGTAAAACTTACAGAGTTGGAGAAGAATAAATGTTATTACAAAATCTTAAAGCTAAGAATAAGATTTCAAAGTGTTAATTGTGTTTGATTTTCAAAATAAATCTCCTATCTTTCTAATAAGTGGATGACTGATAAATACTTGTCAAAGATTAGATATTTCAATTAGTGTTTAGTTTTAAGACGTCTCCAATGTTTCTTAGAGTTGATTTCAAAAGTTTCCTTATTTTACTCATTGTTCATTATTTATATTATCATACTTAGTGTTATGAGAAAGATATATAGCTTCAGAAATATGATAGTTGCTCTGCACTGTGACAGTAGGAAGATGTAAAGTCTCTTTTGCATAAAGTATGATTGTTGTTGTTCTGCATTATTTATAGAAAACATGTAGTTTCTTCTTTGTCAGAGTATGGAAGGACCTTTATTGGGATTTGTTTATTTGTCACATATGTCAATACAAGGAAAGTTGGAATGTTGGTGTT
>Ga0099824_1000653_pt1 | contig 43302 bp, 18 predicted proteins | sample SiratrowhiteBW_FD_76837 | JGI IMG/M metagenome (GOLD analysis project Ga0099824, IMG submission 76837) | Root nodule microbial communities of legume samples collected from California, USA - Siratro white BW | ecosystem: Host-associated > Plants > Roots > Nodule | place: USA: California... | reverse complement strand
CCACCGCGGTGGAGTGGGCGCTGCTTCATTTGGTGATGGATCAGGAGATTCAGGAGAGGTTGTATCAAGAGATAGTGGAGTGTGTGGGGAAGGACGGGGTGATTTTGGAGAGTCACGTGGAGAGGATGCCTTACCTGAGCGCCGTGGTGAAGGAGACTTTCCGGCGTCACCCGCCGAGCCACTTCGTGCTGTCCCACGCCGCCACGGAGGATACTAAGCTGGGAGGGTATACGATTCCGAAGAACGCGAGTGTGGAATTTTACACGGCCTGGTTGACGGAGGATCCGAATATGTGGGAGAATCCGAACGAGTTCCGACCCGAGAGGTTTTTGAGCGGGGATGGGGTTGACGTGGACGTGACGGGAACGAAAGGTGTTCGGATGATGCCGTTCGGAATAGGGAGGAGGATTTGTCCAGCGTGGACTTTGGGAATCTTACATATAAACTTGCTATTGGCTAAGATGGTGCAGGCTTTCCACTGGCTGCCCAATCCCAACACCCCACCCGACCCGGCTGAGACATTCGCTTTTACCGTTGTGATGAAGAACCCCCTGAAGGCGGTTATTGTGCCTCGATCCATTTAATTAATTAGCACGCGCTATCTATCTACACTTCTTTTCGTACTACCCTACTTACACTGTTTTATTGTAAAGGACCACATCTCCTTCCTATAAGTCAAGTCAAGGTTGCATCTAATATACTATCCATTTTTTATGCTCTCATTCCATCTCCATTATTATTTCAACACAATTTTTTCTTATTTTATGTCTTGCGATATGAGATAAGGGTCTGTGTTTCACATACCATAGCACGTATAAAAATGGCCATGTTAGAGATTTAAAAAAACACTTGAGATGTTGTAGAAAAGATGGTATACATTTGTCCTAGGTAGTTTAGGCATGTCCATGGAACACTTCTAAAAATAAAGCAACCAAAAAGTATACACAATAAACGAGTGGTTCAAGTGTTTAAGGGTAGCGAATAAATGATTGAGGAAACTATTTATAGAAAATTAAAGTAGTTAGGAAGTTGTTGTTAACCCTTTATAGACATTATTACATGTAATTGACTATTTATATCACAGACATTGATTGCATGTTTTAATTGATGGAAGATAACAAAAAATTATTGTTATGATTCTTTTTTTATCAAACCTTAAGTTTTTATACTGGCTTTATATTTCACCCATTATACCATGTTATCTATCATTGCATTGTTAATTAAAACAAGCTATGAATAAAAGTATTATGTATTACATTTATTCTTTTTTTACTCTCCTTCTTAGTTACATTTTTCTTAATTATTATTACTATTGAATAATTTAAATTATATCCTATAAGACTTCCTTCATTTCATCATAAAATTAGTCTTTTTCATTTCATTTATTTATAATTCAATATAAATAAAAAGTAATCATATTTTATTATTTAGGTACAATTTTAGTGCCTAATTTTGTAATGAGCTTGAACCAATACGATTGAATTAATATCAATTTATTTTGTTTGAATAGTTCTATCAAAGTAAAAAAAGTAAAGTATTGTATATTTTAAAATTTCATCCTCGTATATAATTTTATATTAAAATTGGTCCGAAACCTGAAAAGACGCACGGGTCGGTTTTTGCTTTTGTTTTTATTTATATTAGTTTATTAAATTAAGAGGAATTTGAGTTATATTTTAGAAGTAAAAATAACAATTAATATTTTAAGAACCATAAAAGTAATTTAAAAAGTGAATAAATATATTAAGAGTTGTTATTTGTTATCTCTCTTTATATATACTGTTCTATAAATGGTGGTGTGTACATGAGATATAGTGGTATTAAAACTGACAAAAGTTTAAGGATTTTTGTGTTATTTTATAAAATTAATTTGTAATGTTATTTTGAAATGTTAAGTCTGTCGGTGGTGGTTTTGTTTTCTTTAAAAAATTTAATTTTTTATATTAAATATTGTGTTGCATTCTAATAAATTTGATTTTGTTTAAAGATTGAAGTAAGGATTTTTTTACACAATTGTATACAAATTAGTTCTTTTAATAATAATTTATGGCAATTATTATTTAGCATCAATACAGTAGATTGATGAAACAATTTCATACTGTAATTTAAAATGATTTTATAATATTTTGATATAATTATAATGGTATAATAAGGGGTAAAATAGAAAATGACAATTTTCTAGTGGAGAGTGAACTATACAGTTGCAGGCTATTGTGAGTAATTGAGTATGTGTATAATAAATACATGTTTTTGACCATATGTGTCTGGGAAACTGTTGTATGGAATGTCCACTTGCAGTGCCTTTTTGTGATATAGATATAGATGAAGTTACTGTTTAATATTTTCTCTTTCCTAAACTTATTCCAACAAGTTATTTCAAACTGGGACTTCATTTCCCGCGCAAATTTTAACATTATGAACAACCCAATCCTAAAGTTTTGGTATCTATTTAAAATGTTTTACAGTAAATTAAATAAAAAAAACAGGGATTTTTTTTAAATTATACTTATACTTTTTATTTATTTTTATTATAATTACATTATAAGTTTAACTTAATAAGTCAACTCAACTAACCATAAGTTAGGTTGAATTTGAAAAAATATACCTTTTTAAAATGTAGGTTAAACTAGATTTGACTACTTAACCTAAAAATTAAATGAGCATGATTTAGATTGGAGGTGGGTTAACCTTAGTCCGCCAGTAATAATCATCTATCCTTTTTATTATTATTTTCTCATCACTTTTTATTATAAAGTAAAAAAATTATCACCAAAAATTCTCAACTTAACACAAAACCTATAACAAAAAATAATTATCAATTAAAAAATTAAAATAAACCAAAAATAAAAAGAAGAAAATAAGTTAAATAATAAAAATGAAAAAACTAACGAAGTGTCATATTTTAATATAAAGTAACTACACAACACATATATTTTATTTAAAAAATATATAAATTTAAAGTAATTATCAATAATAATTTTGGATTGATTAAAATAAAAATAAAATAATTGGATTTGTACCTTTGATTCTTAATAAGTGACCTTTAAATTTAATTCAATATTTTAAAATTAACTTATACAATAAATTTACATTCGTTTATAAATTATTAAAAGTTTTATTTTTAGTTGGTATGAAATCTTGAATATACTTTTTTAGTGAGTTTTTCTAACTTGTATATGAAACTATATATTTAAGAGTAGTTAGATAATATTTTGATTTGTAAAATAAAATTTATACTTATTTATAAATTATTAAAAAACTTTATTTTTAGTTAATGTAAGATATTTAATATTGATTATTGTGATAATAATTATAAAGAAAATGTTAAAATATTGGTGTAACTATGTAAATGAAGATGAAGATGTGTTTGTAATTAAGAGTGTAAATAGAGTTATTCTCATATAGTCAAGACTAGGCAATAGACAATTGAAACTAATAGTCACAACCTCACCCATTTTCTACTGTTTCAACAAAAATAAAAAATTTGTTTCTTGTTTTCTCCCATTACCCATTCAGATACATAAATATAAAACATTTATGACGACAGAGCCAGTCAAAAAAATTTATGTGCTGATGTTCTGATATAACAAATAAATTTAACATCTTAGATAATGTAAAAGAAAAAGTGCAATTAAGCCAATCACGAAACAGAATAAAAAGCATTACCTAGTTCATGTAACAAGTGGTGGCATAGGAAGAACTTTTGCTAATAAAGACTTCTTCCTCCTTATATTATCTTTAACAAAATAAATGCTTTTGTTAAATATTTCGAAATAAAATGTTATTCCTTAAGCATATTTCAAAATAGTTAGTTTCATCAACGAAAAAATGTTTTTATATTAATGCCCAATATTATATAATATATAAAGATATTCCTTACACGTGGATGTGTAACTTAAAAATACACATTTTATATAATTGAGTTTGCTTTTGTTATAAGATCAGGATTAGATACTTTAATATAAATTAGTTAGGTGATTTGAAATAAGGAGTTTATCTTATGATTGGTATAGACAATTGATTTATGATATAAACAATAAAATAAAACGTATCTCTTCATAATTTGAGAGATATATAAGCAGTAGCTAATATTGAAAAACCTACCTCATTGATATATGCTTATGTTTTCTATCGACTAATTCATTTTACTCATAAACATACAGACAATTGAGTTTATGAATGATTATATAATGTGAAAGAAAACTATAGAAGACGTTAAATTTTTTACTATCATCAAATTATAAACATTTTATTTTTAAATATAGTTGATTTTCAACCATTTTCTTAAATTATATAAAATGTGAAAGACCCTGAAACTTAGATTGTACTACATAAATCTATATATATTAGGGATATACAGAAAGTGCACCTATTACCTAATATCATTATGTAAAGGGATTGAATAAAGTCCTCGAGTATCATAAAAAATTAAATGTAATAATTGTTAAGTAGTATCATATGGGAAAAAGATGGATTATAAGATCTTCATAACAACAGATCTTAGAATTTAATCCAAAATCACAATTTAAGCTCCATAAGAACTTAATTTACCAAGTGATAAAACTTATTCATCATAAAAATGAGGACTCCATTAGATTGTTCACTTCTAAATACAAAATTTTATTCAAACGTTGAAATTGAAGAGTTTGTATATCTACCAGCCTCCAAAATGCCTGGATAATAATTATAAATTAATTGTTATGAACTAAATCAGTTGTTAAACTTATTCAAGGATATTTTTTTGATAATTTAGTTACTAAACTACTTTATTTTTATACACAATATTAATAATAATAAACTTAAAAGTTGTGTTTCCATTGTTTTTCACAGTTAAATAATTAAGACGTCATTTAAAAGAGTCACTTGCACTTTTCAATTTTTTATTACATCATAGGTATTTTAAAGGACATGTAATTCTTTTATTCAGATAAAGAGCTTTCGCTGTACATAAACCATATCAAATTCAAACAAGATTATCTCTTATATTTTTATCTTATATTAAAAACAATAAATTTTATTGTTAAATTATTATCTTTATCTCTTACATAATTTCTAAAATAAAAAATATATATAAATAGTCTCCAGCATTATAAAACATACTAAGTAATTTCTCAAATATTGAAAATCCTTCAAAATATTCTCTAAACTGAATGAAATATATCAAAGGATTAATGTTTTGTGTTTAATTTTTAAAATAAGTAAATATTTTAATAAATTAAGTTTATGTGTTTGCCTAATTTAGTTATTTAAAAAGTAATTATTTGTTATTTATTTAACAATAATCTGTTTATTAAATTAGTAATTATTTAACAAAATAAAGTTAAACAACTTAGTGAATATTTGATCTGAGAGATGGATGATTTAATTTTAAAAAATGTGAGAGAGGAATGGAGAGCAATTAGATAGATGGTTGAAAGAAGATAGAGATGTAAGAGGTTGAATTTACTAGGGTACTCCCAGTGCAGAGTGAAGGAGATGGAGTGGTGCGTGTCAATGCCAAAGACAGAACTACATGCTCACCTCAATGGATCCATCAGAGACACTACCCTTCTGTAACTTCTTTTCTTTTATTTTCATTTACTCTTTATGCCTTTTCCCATTCTCCCACATTCTGAAATTTTGCATTTTTCTTACACAGAGACCTCGCTAGAGCTTTGGGTGACAAGGGGGTCATAGATTTCTCCCAGGTCGAGCATGTTATCCTTAAAAGTATGCCCCTTTTTCTCCTACATCCTAATTGTGCTTCATGTTAAGTTTCGATTTGACTTCCACGTTTGAGTTGTGCTTTGCAAAAAAGGGTAGGAGATTCATGACAATAAAAGAGGAAACGGAATATGACAATGAAAAACGCAAAAGGGGTAGAACCTGAAATTCAAAATTTTTGAATTTCTGGACTGTTCCCGATTTTTTTGAATCTGCTGCAAGCAGGACTTAGCCCCATATATACCCATATTTGTGTTTAAAGCTTGAGTTTGATTAGGGCTATTTAAATACAGATGATCGTTCATTAAGTGAGGTATTCAAGTTGTTTGACTTAATCCACATTGTTACGACTGATCACTCGAGTATTACCAGAATTACCAAAGAGGTATGTTATTGTCTTCGTGCCCACTACCTACTATCTGTAGACTGTATTGTATTATTTCAGTTTTTTTGCTTTTGCATTTAAGCAAACAACTTGTGCAAGCAGGTTGTTGAAGATTTTGCATCTGAGAATGTTGTATATCTGGAGCTGAGAACCACACCAAAGGTAATATTTGGAGCTCAGTTGGTTATTTTGTTTGTTCTTGTTTCCAAAGGCTGGATGAGGAAAGTGTTTTCTTAATTATGTGTAGAAAAATGATTCCGTAGGAATGAGCAAACGTTCTTACGTGGATGCTGTACTGGAAGGTCTAAGAGCTGTCAGTTCAGTAGATGTGTCTTTCATGCCTTACAGCGAGGAACCTACAAATCTTTCAAGCCCATTACTCTCAGATGCGAGTGATAACTGTAATGAAAACACCAGGAAAAAAATATTTGTTAGGCTTCTCTTGAGCATTGACCGTAGGGAGACAACGGAATCGGCAATGGAAACGGTAATATTCATGCAGAAGAATTTTGGGCAAAGTTAAGTCTGTTTGTTACTGACTTGGACTGCTGCAGGTAATGCTTGCACTGGAAATGAGGCGTTTTGGGGTTGTTGGAATTGACCTCTCTGGGAATCCAGCAGTTGGTGAATGGTATATCAGATTGATCTTGGACTCTAGTGCAGTGATTTATTTTGAGTTTTAAAAATTGATGCTAGAGCCCAGTTTTATCTTTTGTAGGACTACATATCTGCCAGCATTGATATTCGCTCGACAGCAAGGTCTTTATGTAACTCTTCATTGTGGAGAGGTGATTAATCTTTTCTTTGTACCTTTTATCCTGGTGTTTCTCTTGCAGTTTTTTTCTTTCTGACTGTGTGTTCAGGTATCAAATTCAAAGGAGATACACAATATGCTTGACTTTCTTCCGCAGAGGATTGGACATGCTTGTTTCTTCGAGGAAGAACATTGGAAAAGGCTGAAGTCCTCTAACATTCCGGTTAGACCGTTACTTTAGTTATATTAATGTTAAAGCAAAAAAAAGTGGCAGTGTGGCATGATTTATGTGGTTGCAAGCACATGTTTTTGTTAGTATTCAATCAATTAAAAGTTTATACTCGTTAAAATTTTACTTTTGTCGAATTTAATGTTTGATTTGATCTGGGAGACCACAATCTCTTCCTTTCACTGATTATTCTTCAGGGCTTCTGATTGTTGCTAAGTCTGAATTCTTTGTATTATATTGTCTTTTTACAATTTATAAACAGATGACTTATATATCATGTTTTTCATCTTCATTTTCAGGTTGAAATTTGTTTGACATCAAACATTAGAACATTGTCTGTTCCAACAATAGATGCACATCATTTTGGTAGGATCTTTTGTTTATTTTTGAAATTGATGATGATAAATAAAAGAAACTTAGTGTTTGTGCAACTTTACATGAGATTTTATAGGCTTTAAAGTATATTAGGGCTTTGATCAGGGAATCAACTTTAGGCAGCCTCTCATAACATCATGGGTTTGTTGATGCAGTTAATTTATACAACGCAAAACATCCTTTAGTTCTGTGTACTGATGACTCAGGCGTATTTTCTACCAGTCTCTCCAACGAATACAACATTGCTGCTTCCACATTTGGTAAGGTTTCACTTTTCTCTCGCAGGCAGTAGAATTCAAACTAATAGCTAAACTCTGCTGACTGCTTGTTGGTTTGGTTAATATCTAGGCCTTGGACAGAAGGAAATGTTTGAGCTATCAAAGAACTCCATCGAGTTTATATTTGCAGATAATGTAGTAAAGGAGGTTTTAAGAAAAACTTATGATTCAGCAGCAAAGCTTCTGGAATTGTAGGTAGAGTTTCACAGTGGTGGAATGTATTTGGATCGTTTTGACTTTTAAGTTATAGCGTCTAGTACAATGGACACAACTTACGGTAGTTCATATTATATTAGAGAATGCGTTAACAGGGGTGGCTGGGATTGGATTGGCCCTGATAATTTTTGTTCGTATATCAGACAGACATGGCACGTGATTCTTTCCAGAAGGTCATTTGATGAAATTGGATATGGTCAAGTTATTAGGTATATGTTGATCAAGCGACTCTCCTATGAGCCAACTTCATATTTGACCAATTGGAATGGGCGGCTATGAACTAGTCCACTGTGGCATACAACTGAACAAAATACCTTTATGGAGGCTTCGATCCAAACATCCGAATTAAGTAGGCCAAACAGCTTAGGCAGTAATCCACCTTCGCTGTTAAGTTGATAGACATATGTGGAAGGCAATGTAGATTAAAGGTGAGAAAAAAAAAATCCACATTGTCAAATCTAATCCATAATTATTCAAATCTATATTATTTTAAATCTATTTATATGGATCTATGTCAAATCTAAATTCATTTTATTTTTTATTTTAAGTCTAATCTATTTAATTGGATTTGGATTGGATATACCTTGGATAACTTTTTCGATTTTGAAAATCCAAAATTAATGTGCCATTTCAAGTTATGAATTGCTAGGTTAGGTCAAACCCAAGTAAGGTAGCATCATGTTAGGTTCATGTATGGATAGGCCAAGTCGGTTTGAGTTAGAGTCAAGCCAAGTAATTGAGACTAGTTGAGGTAAGTTCACATTTAGTTGAGTTGGGCTAGGCTCAGGTCGATATTAGTTTGATCAAGACTAGATAGAGTTTAACTCGATGAAGACCTGATCGAGTAGGTCCAAGTCAAATCGAGTCAACATGAACCCAGGTCAAGCAGAATCAGTCTAAACCCAGGTCAAGCAGAATCAGTCTGGGCCTAGGTCCAATTGGGTTGGCACAGGCCCAAGTTGAGTTGTCCCATGCTCAGGTTGAGTTGAGTCAGTCAAGGCCTAAGTTAGCCATAGTGTAGGTTGAGCTAAGTCAGTTTGGAGGTCAAGTCGAGTAGGCATAGCCCCAGGTCGAGTCATGTCGACCTAGGCCCAAGTCTACCCAAGTCAGCTCAGGCCAAAATCGAGCCAAGTTAGCCTAGTCCTAAGTCAACCCAAGTTAGCCTAGCTATGGGTCAACCTAAGTAAGCCTAAACCAAGTCTAGTCGAGTCGACCTAGGTTGAGTTGAGTAGGTGTGGGCCTAGGTTGAGTGGTGTCGACCCAAGCCCAAGTCGAGCAGAGTCAGCTTGATCATAGGTTAAGCTTAGTTGGCTTGAGCCTAGCTTACATCGGGCCCAGGTTGAGTTAAGCTGGCTCAAACTTAAGCTGAGGTGAGTCAGCTTGGCCTATGCCGAACCAAATAATCTTGAGTCCAATTGAGTTGAGTCAGCCCGGGCCAACAGAAGCCAAGTTGGGTAGGACAATGTTCAACCGAGTTGAGCTAGGTCAATGTCGAGTCAAGTTCAGTTCGGTTGGGCCCAAGTGGGATCGAGATAGGTTAGTCAAGTTTGGCAAAGTCGATGGTTCGTTTGGTTAAGATATCATGCCTACATTAGGTCTGGGCCATGTCAAATTGAGTTGGGTTGATCTCACATCATGTCGACTTGGACCTAGGTCAATCTGGGTTGGGGTGGGCTGACGTTCAATCGAGTTGGGATAGGCTTAAGTCAGTCTCAATACAATCGAGTTTAGTCCATGTCAAGTCGAGTCCAAATAAGACCGAGATGGACTGGACCAGGTCGGACCAATTTAATTTGTGCTTAGGTTGGGCCAAGACATCGGGCCCACATTTGGTTAAGGTCATGCAAAGCTAAGTTGAGTCAATCTAACGTCAGGGCGAGCCAAGTCATCGAGGCCCAAAATTGAGTTGACTTGAGCCCATGTTCAGCCGAATTATGTTGGGTCCAAGTTAAGTTGAGTCTTATTAAGATTAAGTTATATAGTGTTTAAATTAAGTCAAATTCAGTCAGGTTCCAGTTCAAATCCGGGTGCGCCTGATCAATAAGACACTTGAAATGAAAGATTATATTACGTTTTTTTAGAAAACATTTTTTCCAATAGAAGCAAGCGAGGGAGGGAAAAGGAGCCTTGAAAATTGCGTTTGATTCTCAATTCTAAGCATCAGTAGCTTTGTTTGTTTAAAAAAAAAATGCTGTGAATATTTTCGTCTCGGATTCAAGGAAAGATTCTAAGTTAAGTTAACTAAGGTGCAATTGAGATGGACTAGGTAAGGTTAAGTTGGACTCATATTCAATCAATACATTAGACTTATATTAGTTCAAGACCATATCAAGTTAAGTTGTATTAAATCTATATAATATAATTATGTTAATTTTACATTAGATCCATATCAAATTTTGATCAAATAAATAAAGAAATTTAATCTAAATTTAATCTGAATTGAAAAAGTTCAAATAAACTTTTGATGTCTTTAAAATATATTTGAAATTATGATCTAATCTATTTTATTATAAGCTTGACATAGATTGAGTATAATTATTTTTCATCCTTAGGCTTAGTTCACTAATTAACCTTTTAAATCACGACATCTTTTGGACTTAAATTCATCGATGATCATAAATTTGCATTTAATTCTGTAAAATAACTAAATATCTAACAATATATAAAAAAACTCTGACCGGTAGAGTTGTGGTTAATTCCTTTACAGACGGCTAATATTTCCTATAATCCTTCGTTAGCACAAGAATACAGAAGTACAGTCAAAGTCATGGCATGTCGTGTTGAACTTATTGAAAAAACAACTGCTTGCAGTTTCGTATTTTGTCACAGTTGAAGTTGTTAAGTAAATAAAGTTTTAAAATCAATAATTCGATTTCGAATTTTGGAATGCATTAATAATATGTAAAAATTCATTAAGTAATATGCAATATGATGCTTAAGGATAACGACAATTTTTTACACTAGTTATAGACTCTTAAAGGGCAAATGATAAAATTATCTTTTATAGGGGGAATCCAAGCCCAACACAAGGTAATGAGATCCCTTAAACCTTAGTCGCTACTAATTTTTTTTTTCACCAAATAAAATTTACAAAATTTCAAATAAGACTTTTCTCACCACTTCACTGCAAAATAATGCTTTTGTATGCACTTTTTTCTTGATGTCCCCACCCTGCGTCCCATGGCACTGAAATATATTGAAAGCAGTTAGTTAAGTTATTCTTCTCTAGTTTTCTACCAAATAGCCGGCCATGGTTTTTCCATTAAATGTACTAAAAAAAGTACAAACCAAACCCAAATTAAAATTCAATAGCCTTATAGCCTTCCTTCAAGAATCTAATATTTTATAAACTGGTATATTTTTCAAACTTGACATCTACGAAATATCGTAATTGCAGATCCATAAATAAATAAATAATAACTGGCGAACATCCTTGAAGATCAAACATTAATTAATTTATTTGTCCAAAACAGTGTTTTTCTTTCTTTTTTCCATTTTGTTTAAAGAAAATAAATAAGGAAAAAAAAGAAAGAACACTGGATTTGATGGGTTCGTCTTCTGAGTTAGTGTGCGCTAAAGTTGATTACATTATTTACATTTACATGCGTGTTCTGTTGTTTTCCTATATTTGTTGAAACATGAATCAGCATTGAGCATTGAGCATTGAACCGCACGATCCGATTGGGATCCGAATGCGGCAGCGTAACGTAGAGGTCAATTGTGAAGAATTGAATGTGAGTACGTAACTGAATCGTGAATTCTCGATCCCAAATCGACAATGTCTTGGGGTTTGGGTTGGAAGAGACCTTCGGAGATCTTCCACCTAACTCTCAGCTATGGCACCGACGATCCGCCGGAGAATCTCGCCCGCACCTCATCCTCTTCCCGCTCCTCCTCCTCCTCCTCTTCTTCCCTGTCTTCCTCCGCTTCCACTTCGTCAATCATCTCGCAGGATCAGGACCTCGGCTTTCGCATTGAATTGGATTGGTCGGCGTCGGAGGACGAGGATCAGGTGGCGCTCAAGCTTCAATCGCAGCTGATGGTGGCGCTGCCGATGCCGCAGGACACGGTGGTGGTTGAGCTCACGCCTCGGGAAGATGACGAGAGCGTGGTGGATTTGGGAATGAAGGTTGTTAAGCGACGGGAGCCTCTCAGAGCGGTCACAATGGCCAAGGTTGTTGCCTCCGGTCAGCAGAGCGACGGCACTGGCGTTTTGATACGCTTGTTGCGCTCCGATTTGCCGGCCTCCACGCCGCCGCCGCCGCTGCCGAACGTTGGAGATGCCGCCCTTGCCGGTTCCGGCAACCACTGGACCAGTCTCTCTGTGCTCAGTCTCTGCGGCTGTGGCTTGTCGGTGAGTGTTGCTTACTCTTTGATGGAACTCTCACTCCTGTGGGTTATAACTGCTGCCAAGTGAATTTTGTGAATCTACGGGTTGTTTGTGTGATATGTGTAGTTTCCGAAATTGGAAAAGTTAGTCAGTGATTTCGTCTGATATCTGCTATATTCTACGGTAACATATGAAAGAATTAGGCTATGTTTGGATAAAAATTAGGAACATGCATATGTAAAAGTACTTCTGAACTCAAGTAGCATCTATAAATACACTTGTACTGTATTATTATGTTTTCTTGCCTTGCGTTTTTTCCTCCCTGGTGCTCAGGAAGTGCTTTGTATTTTATAATTATGGTGGAGTTGAAATCAAACGTTAGAGTTGGATCGGGGATGTTTTAAACACGTTATCATTGTGTACAGGTATTTCCAGTAGAGCTTACACAATTGCCACACCTTGAGAAACTCTATCTTGATAACAACAGGCTAAGTGTTTTGCCGCCTGAGCTTGGTGTGCTAAGAAGCTTAAAAGTGCTCAGGGTCGACAGCAACATGGTTGTCTCGGTGCCTGGTAAGCTTTCATTGTTTGACTACTACCATAGAGGATAGTGGTAAACTTTTTGTGTTCAAGTGTGCCTAGCGGTGACGGAAATATTTGTAAATCCTCTAATAAGTATACTGAGTAAACATTTTCCGACAGATCTACTTGAAAGTAATGAGTAATGTTAGATTATATGCAGTTTCCAACTTAACACAAACATAGAAAGCATGATTGCATTGGGTACGGGAAGTCGTAGCCCCACTTACTGCACCAATATACTTGATTAACACTGTGGAGTTGGGGAGCAAACCCAATGTTTCAGCCCTGCAGTATCTACACTTGTGATATTTCCTTAAGTAACTAATGTACTAAGATTGGTGTTGCTTAAAATAACTCCTTGTATCTGATTTTTATTTCTTTGAGCAGCGGAACTGAGACAGTGTATGCAGTTGGTGGAGTTGTCATTGGAACATAACAAGCTTGTTAGGCCACTTCTTGACTTCAGGTTTTTGGTTTAGAGGATTTTGTATAAATTAGTCTAGACTCCACGTATTGCTCTGGTCTTACTGATACCACTAATGGCAGGGCTATGGCTGAATTACGGGTTCTTAGGCTATTTGGAAATCCTCTTGAGTTTCTTCCTGAAATTTTGCCCCTCCACAAACTTCGCCACCTTTCTCTTGCAAATATTAGGATTGTGGCAGATGAAAATTTGAGATCGGTGAATGTGCAACTAGAGGTAGTACTTTGCAAACTAACTAGACTACTTCTGACATTATCCTTTTAAAACATATCGCATATTCAATTAAACATGTTTTTTCTTGTCAGTACAGATGGAAAACAGTTCTTATTTTGGTGCTTCTAGGCATAGACTCAGTGCCTTCTTCTCTCTTATATTCCGCTTTTCTTCTTGTCATCACCCTTTACTAGCATCTGCACTGGGAAAGATAATGCAAGACCAAGGAAATAGAGCGTTTATAGGTAAAGATGAGAATGCAGTGCGACAACTTATAAGCATGATAAGTAGTGACAACAGTCATGTGGTATGTTTTACTGGGTCTAGATATCACAATTTTTTAAAACCTTATCTTCTGCTATTTGGTGATTGTCCTTCATATTTTCCAGGTCGAACAAGCCTGCTCTGCTCTTTCATCCCTTGCCTCAGATGATTCCGTAGCATTGCATCTGATGAAAGCAGACATCATGCAACCAATTAGAACAGTTCTGAAATCTGCAGGTCTGGAAGAGGTAATATCTGTACTGCAAGTTGTGGTCAAGTTGGCTTTCACTTCTGATTGTGTGGCTGAGAAGATGTTGACCAAGGATATTTTAAAATCATTGAAAAACTTGTGTGCTCATAAAGATCCAGAGGCAAGTTAGTTTCTTTTCATAGATAATGATTTAATTGATTCCTTATATTGCACAGTCCTTTAAGTTTTAGATTTGTCCTTCTATTAGGTACAAAGGCTAGCTCTGTTAGCTGTTGGGAATTTAGCCTTCTGTCTGGAAAATCGTCGCATACTGGTTACTTCTGAAAGCTTACGGGAACTTCTCTTGCGCCTGACTGTTGCAACTGAGCCACGTGTTTATAAAGCTGCTGCTCGTGCTTTGGCAATTCTTGGTTTGTCTTTGTATATAAAATTCATTTGTTTCTTAGGATGTTTTATCCTGATCACTGAATAGGGTTCTTCATTTTTTACTTTTGTAGGAGAAAATGAAAACCTTAGGCGTGCAATAAAAGGGAGACAAGTGGCAAAGCAGGGACTACGCATACTCTCAATGGATGGAGGTGGAATGAAAGGTCTAGCAACTGTACAAATGCTAAAGGAAATTGAAAAGGGATCTGGAAAACGAATACATGAGTTGTTTGATTTAATATGTGGCACATCAACGGGAGGAATGCTAGCTGTCGCGCTTGGGATTAAGTTAATGACTTTGGAAGAATGTGAAGATATATACAAAAATCTTGGTAAGGATGTCGCTTAGGAATGATATATGTCATTTATTTATTTTTTATCAATCTGTTTAATTTCCCTACAATTCTAGATAAACTGATTCAAAACAATTGGCATCAGGGAAGCTTGTTTTTGCTGACTCTGTTCCCAAGGACAACGAAGCTGCTACTTGGAGAGAAAAATTGGATCAACTTTATAAAAGTTCATCACAGAGCTTTAGGGTTGTTGTTCATGGATCAAAAGTATGTATTTCTTTCCTTTATGTTGGTGCATTGACATTTACTTGTCATATGTATATGTTTGTCTATCTGTATATAATAGGGATATGACAACATACACCCACCAAATTTTAGGAGTAACTTAATTATAACTATAAATTTCTTCGACTACCCCCTATGTGCAACCTTTTAATTTACTCTTTCTAAAAAAACAAGTGCATGTAAGTTAGTAGAGACATACGAGGTTTGCTAGCTTACACCTAATTAGTGTTTAGAAGAAGTAAGTTAGCAAACTATAACTTAATTTCTTAAAATATATCCAAGGTGTAGCTTGCTAATTTTTTCATTCTAAAAATCAAGTGGGTGTAAGTTAGTAATACACATAATTTGCTAATGCTCTTCTTCAAAAACACACACACGTGTTTGAAGCATGTGTTCTAGAAAATCTTAATGGAAATGAGAAAATTCACAATATCAATGTTCATGTTGGGCAATTTTATTTTACATTTGTTAATGCATAACTCATTATTTTCTGTGAACTTTTAGTTATTTTGACAAAGATATGATCTAGGTACGTGAATTTTCTATGCCCTAACATGAGTGTTATGACTTATTAACTTGCAGCACAGTGCAGAACAGTTTGAGAGGCTATTGAAGGAAATGTGTGCTGATGAGGATGGAGATCTAATGATAGATTCTGCTGTGAAAAATGTGCCCAAAGTTTTTGTTGTATCAACCTTGGTGAGCATGATGCCTGCACAGCCCTTCATATTCCGCAATTATCAGGTTCGTATTTTTTATTGTTGTTTATAACTGCTGTTAAAACACATTTGTTCATTGTTGTTAATGTGTTGTTTATTTATATATATTTAATTCTCTGTCCCTCTCTGCATCTATGTTGTTACTATCTATAACGCAGTACCCTGCTGGAACACCTGAGGTTGCTCTTACAATGTCAGATAGTTCAGGTATCAATGTATTACAATCAACTATAGGTGAACAGGTTGGCTATAGACGCAGTGCTTTCATTGGAAGCTGTAAGCATCAAGTATGGAAGGCCATCAGAGCATCATCTGCTGCTCCATATTATCTAGACGATTTCTCAGATGGTACTGATTACTCTGCTGTTGTTTGCATCAAATTTATTTAGTCTTTGTTATTTCTATTTCTGTACTGTTTTGACATGTATTTGCTTTCATGCTCCAACGTACCTTAAGATGTCAATCGCTGGCAAGATGGCGCAATAGTGGCAAACAATCCTACAATTTTTGCCATAAGAGAAGCACAACTTCTGTGGCCTGACACAAAAATTGACTGTCTGGTTTCAGTGGGATGTGGTTCTGTTCGAACTAGGGTAGGTAATCTTGTCAGTTTTAATTCTGCTCGACAATAATATTCTGTGTTTGGAAAAGAAGATCAAGGGTTTGGATAGTTATTCATTGTAACCCTTGGTTCATACGTCTGTAAACATGAAATTAAAAAGAAAATGATATTGAAATTATGGGATTTTAGGTATAGAAGGAGGTAGAGAGATATAAGAGAATGAGATACTGTATTGATATTAACTAATGAGATACTATATCTCTAGGCACGAAAAGGAGGTTGGCGGTATTTGGATACGGGGCAGGTATTGATTGAAAGTTCATGTTCTGTTGATCGGGTGGAGGAAGCTTTAAGTACACTGCTACCTATGCTTCCTGAGATACAATATTTTCGTTTCAATCCAGGTATAATGTTTATGCTTTTGAGTTTGGGAATGAAGAATCTTTCTTTGCCTTTAAATTCTGTTTGATTCATTTTTCAGTAATTTCCTATTTTCTTTCAATTTTAGCTCCATTTATTTTCTTTGTTTGATAAAGAAGTCTACTTCCAGGGTAGATATTCTTGGAAAGAACTTTAGTTCTCAATAAGTGTTCTTGGTGTCTTTCCTTGCAGTTGATGAACGTTGTGATATGGAACTTGATGAGACAGATCCAACTAACTGGCTAAAGTTGGAATCTGCAATTGAAGAGTATATACAAAAGAATCATCAAGCATTTGAAAATGTGTGCGAGAGATTGGTCCTTCCTTTCCATCATGAGGAGAAGTGGTCAGAAAATCTGAGACATAAATTACCCAAGACAAAGGAATCACTTGAGGGTATTGTGGATTATATGTTGTCTGTACTGTAAAATTTCACTTCATCGATCCCCTTAGACATTATGCTTCTTCTGTTTTATTTTATCAGGAACCAATGGCCCAACCTTAGGGTGGAGGCGTAATGTACTACTTGTTGAAGCTGCACATAATCCAGATTCTGGAAAAGTGATCCACCATGCCCGGGAACTTGAGTCATTTTGTGCTCGTAATGGCATACGTCTGTCCTCCATACAGGGTTTGTCTGGGATTGTGAAGACAGTGCCATCAACAACATTCCCAACTCCATTTGCATCACCTTTGTTTACAGGAAGCTTCCCTTCAAGTCCCCTCATGTATAGTCCTGATCTTGGTCAGAGGGTTGGACGAATTGATTTGGTCCCACCATTAAGTTTGGATGGTCAATTGGGAAAAACAGTGGCATCGCCTCCGATGTCTCCTCGAGGACTTAGACAACTATCTTTTCCCATTAAATCATTGCATGAGAAATTGCAGAATTCGCCACAAGTAGGTGTTATACATTTGTCTCTTCAAAACGACTCTAATGGCTTAATTGTGAGGTATTTTCTAGTATGATTAATTACTTTCATGAATTGCTGTTCGCTGTCTCTGGTTACTTTTCTCTGTGCGCGTAGAAGCTTGATGCTGTTGTTCTTTTATTTAGTTGGCACAATGATGTGTTTGTGGTGGCTGAACCTGGAGAGCTTGCGGAGAAATTTCTACAAAATGTCAAGATCAGTTTGTTGTCAACAATGAGGAGCAATCGCAGAAAGGGCGCAACTCTCCTGGCAAATATTTCTACTATTTCTGATTTAGTTGCCTTTAAACCTTATTTTCAAATTGGAGGCATTGTCCACCGATACCTAGGCCGTCAAACCCTAGTATATCTTCTTTCCCCTGTGCTTCTTTATACATTTTTTAACTCAGATTAATATATCTATTAGAAACTTAAGTTTTTTTTTTTTTATTTTTTTTATATAGGTTATGGAAGATGATCAAGAAATTGCTTCATATATGTTTCGTAGAACTGTCCCTTCTATGCACCTATCCCCTGAGGATGTACGATGGATGGTATGTGTGCTTTGCTTCCACTTTACTATCCTTTGGATGTACATTTTATAGCTTCACTCAAACTGCTAAGAACTTTCATATTGGCTATTACCCAATGTTCACTGTCATCATCTGAACTGGAGTTTAAGCTATGGAATGGTCACTTGATTATACATGATTCACTTTTATATAAAAGTTGTAGTTCATATGGATGCCTTATTTTGGAGAATATGAACATGTGGACAGAGCAAGAGTCCATTTCATTTTTTTTTTCTTGAAGAATTTTGGGCAATCTAACTATTTGAATTAGATCTTTACTGTGACATGACACTAGCTTTGGCTGATTTTTGAAGCATCTGAACTGTGTAGGCAGTGTAAATTTTAAAGATCATCTACAGCCATTATTTTGTCTGTTAGGGTGTCTGTTTTAGTGAAAGAAGGGATAAGCATTTTAGTTTGTTTTATCATATCAAGAGAATAAATAATGCCCTTTGGTTTGAATAAGAGTGACAAGTTCATAATTATGAATTTGACTTCTCTAGAGTGAGTGATTTCTTTTGGAGGTAAAGTGCAGAGTTATAACATGTGATAAAAGAAGTCAATGGTGTGATATTCTAATAGAATAATACATATTATGGCACGCTATAAAGTCTGTCTCTAGAGTATACGTTATAGTTGTCAAATCCCATTAGGATCATTTGGTATAGGTTCTTATTATAAATCAGAGCCATGCTTTCCCTCGTTGATTGTTTCAATGTAAGATGTATATAGTGTTTGGTTGGATGGAGGAAGGGAAAGAGGAGGGCGGGATTATGAGGAAATATGTGGATTTTATGGTGTTGTATGACATCTTTGTTCTCTACTACAACAATAATTTCCCTGGTGTAGTAGGGATATAGAGGAGAGAAATTTCTAGTCAAATCCCGTGTCATATTCGTAAAATTGTTGACTCATTTCTGCTCTCCTTTTACTGGTATCTTGAATTACCTAGGTTGGAGCTTGGAGGGACAGGATCATAATATGCACAGGGACACATGGACCTACTGCTGCCCTTATAAAGGCCTTTCTGGACTCCGGTGCCAAAGCTATTGTTTGTCCTTCAAATGAACCTCCAGAGTCTCAGACGACCAATGTTGATGGTTACAAAGAGTTGAATACGGTGGAAAATGGAAAATTTGAAATTGGAGAGGATGAAGCAGATGATGAGAACATACCCAGCAGTCCAGTAAGTGACTGGGAAGATAGTGACCCTGAGAGAAATGGGGACCGCACTTTGTCTTTTTGGGACGATGATGAAGAGGAGCTGTCACATTTTGTTTGCCACTTGTATGATTCATTGTTTAGGGAAGGTGCTAGCATCAATGTTGCTTTGCAACATGCTCTTGCCTCATATAGAAGAATGAGGTATGTGTGCCATCTCCCCGGCGTACAATAATTTTGATCACTTAATCTTACATAATAAAAGACGAAAATAAAGGATGAGCGAGGGGAAAAGATAAGAAGCGGAGTCTTTATGAGAGATCATGTTCTATTAAGTTACAGTCGATAACCAGTTTTGAGGCTCATAAAAGATGGTCTTTTATTGTTGTTTGCTTATCCCTTGCCATTTTATTCAGTTTCTTGTTCATCAGTTCCCATGTAACTATGTAACTGTAATGACATTTGAGGAAGATCAGGGCTTCCTATTATATGTATTATAGTCACACATTGTCATACTTTTTTTTTTTTTTTTTAGCGAATCAGATGTTCCTAGGCTAAAAAGAAATAGAGACCAATCTTTTGTGATATTGAATTTTATTCACTATGTTTTTCCATATACAGAAATTGTCATACACTGCTACACTACGACTGATATAAAAAGACTAACCCCTTATCCACATCAATTTATTCGCTTCGCTGATAATCACGCATAAGAAATTAATTAATTTTAAAAAGAGCCTTTTATTTATGGTAATTGAAAAAAATATTTCAATTATTGACATGCAATGAAAATTATTTAATTCGAAACTATTAGAAAAAAAATCTATTTATAAAAGAATAATTTTTAAAAAATAACTATACTAAAATTAATTTTTTAGGTGTCTATTTATAAAAATTATACAATTTAAAATAAAATTTATAAAAATCAATGTCTCAAGAACATGTTTGCAAAAATTTAAAGATCTAATTAAAATAGTCAATAATTAAGAGATATACTAATTAATTTATATGGTTGATTAAGTTGACTACAAAAGGAACATTTCACAGAGGATGGAAAACAATTCAATATTCATTCCTTCCGTTTGGAATGCTTAACATACAAAAGGAGTGATAAAAAAAAAATATTTTAACGTTTTACGTTTGTTAGTCTATTTTTTTTAATTTCAATTTTTGTAAGAATTTATCTTTTTTTTAATTTTGATTTTTTGTAAGAATTTTTCTATTTATGTTCTTTTATATACTTTTTATACAATTAGAGAAAACAATCAAAATCTAATATATTTCATTTTCTATTCTACCAGCAAATTAAAAAAATTATCCTAGCTACAGTAGTTAGTAAATAATTTGTGAGTAACTAAATTTTGCAAAATGTCCTCCTCTTGACTTCTTCTTTCCAAAATCTAATGCTGAAATACAAATGGGGTTTATTAGAGTATTAAAGTTATACCTAGGGACTTCATCAGTTCATGCACAAATAATGGATGGTGATCGAGGAATATAATACTTAATAATGGCACAGATAGTGCCTATAATATTCATTATAATGTCTGTAATTTTTTGTTTACTGTATTGGCTCCTTTTTTCCACACATGCCATTAAATTTCCATGCTGTACTCAAAGTATCCTAGTGCATTATCATGTTATTTCAATCATAGGATACAAGTTTTCTTTGCTCCTGTTATATCAAGCACTAAGATATAATCACATCAATGAGAACCAAACACGCTTTTGATTAAATAAAGCACTCCCATCATTGGTTGTAAGGTTTATTATTTGTTTGCCAAAAATTGTATTAATTTTAAATATAATTATGTCTTGTTAGTATGTCACTGAACCAAGACAATGAAAGATCAACCTTCTTCCCTTCAGCCAAGGCACAAAAGGTGGAGAGTGAAGAACAACTTTTACTACAAACTAAAAAGTTAAACACTGATTTGGAATCTGTAGAAATTTTAATTTTTGTCAACACAGCAATTGCGGAAGAACTTAAGGGGACAAATTACAGAAAGCAATTTCATACATATCATGATCAATAATTTTATATATAAGTATAGTGTGCATAAGAAGCAAACTATTATATAGTTGGAGAAGTCAAAAGGATAAAGTGAGATTTGATTGCAGAGGTTGAGATAATTTGATGTTCTTGTTCACTTTATAAAGTTTCAATCATGGAACTTCATGCTTTAATGTTATTGTCTACCATCTACTAAAGGAGATGCTTCAAATTTAAATTTAAATTTAGGATGATGGCCACAGCTATATTCATCAAGAACCCTCCTTCATGAATCCATTTCAAAAACAGTAAATTTAGTGCGCTATAAAAGCATTGTCACTGCCATCAAAACCGTATTTCTAGAAAAGAATGGCTTCTCCTACACCAGTTGCTATAGGCACAAGAGGCACAATTGGATCCCTTGTGAGGAAGGAAATTGAATACTTCTCCAAATTTGATTTAGGGAAATCACAAAGGCCTCAACCTCATTTTGTGGACATGGCTTCTAGCAGAGGCTATTCCACTTCCAAACCTAGTTTCTGGATGCTTCTAATGACAGGGAAGAGAAGGAAGAGGAGAGGTAGCAATGTGTTCCTCCAAAAGATGTGTTCGGTTGCACAAGTGGTGGAAAACAGTAAGTGGAACAAGGTTCCTGGTTATGGCTACAGGATCCTCAAGGATGACATCAACAACTTTCATCTCTGAGTGAATTCCAATGTAGTTTCTTGAATTTTGAAGAAAGTTAATGTTGTTTTTAACTTTGTGTTGCCAAATATTAGGCAAATTTATCTTTTTTTCTCTTGGGGTTAAGGTTGATTTCAAGTTCTCTCAGCAGCTCCTCTATTTCTGATGCCTTTGGTATTGGTACTGCTCTTCCTTATGTTGCTTTCAGATATAGACTCAATGTTCCATCTCTTGCAATGGCAGATTTGAGACAATGCATCTCTCATTGGAAGAAAATATGTGAAATACCAAGAAGATGAAGGATTAGATGGCGGTTGAATGCCAATATGTGATCTGTAAAACCTTGATATTTCTGAACTGAACAAGCATTTGTATTTATGGACATGTTTGTAAATAGAAATGTAATTTCAATTATCCCAACCTCAAAGATAATAAAAAAGATGTTATCAATTTGGGGTATTTTTTTTTAAGAGAGTTGAAATTGTACTTTAAAATATGATTTTTATTTTTATCTGTAAAACTTTCTGAACTGAAGAAGCATTTGTATTTATGGACATTGATATTTTTGTGAGTTGGAGATGAGGTTGTTGTGAGTTATAAAAACGTTTTTATTTGAGTTGGGATATGTTTTTACCATCCATCCATAATTGAGTTAGTACCTTCTAAAGTGGGTTAGAATAGATTTTGAGAAAATAAAACTTTCACCAAACTATATTATCTTTTACAATGAGAATTAACTGAATACTCCTGTGAAATTAATTGTGTTATTAGGTTTTTTTAAATTGAGACTGATTTATTTAAAATAAATTGATGATTGATCAATTATCATAAAGTGTATTTAATTTGATTGAATTATATTTTATTTTGAATTATAATCTAAAGAAGTATATATAAAATTTAATGAAATCTTTTATTGTTATAAAAATAAGTACATAATTGATCAATATAATGGTATATAATTGATGTCATATCATTATACTAGTAATTACAATATAATTTAGTATTCACATCTTACAAATGTGATATTTGAGAAGAATAGTCATATACACATGTTATTTGGATTTCACATTTCATGAGAGGATTTAGTTATAAACCTCACTAGTAAAATGTTAAAAATATTATCTATATAGATAATAAAAAAGATGTGCTCACTTTAGTGTTTTTTTTAAAATAGTTGACATTGTACTTTAATATAGATAATGTGATTTTTATTTTTATTTATAGCATAATTTCAATTAAAAGGAACTGGAATCATAAAGCACAATTTTAAGACATGTAAGTAATATGATTTATTACTACTAATAATGATAATTACAAGTCTTAATTTAAATCTAATAATAAATTATAAATAGAATTATATAACATGATAGAAGATAGATGCAAGTGAAAAAAGGATTTCTAGTTTAATGTCAATGTTTTTTCAATGTCAATTTTTTCAAAATTAAATAAATATAAATAAATGAGTAGATTTAAATGGACAATTGAGTAGTATTTATCAGCAAATGTTTTATTTTTTTACAGCTCAGAAACACATTCTTAACATATTGAAGGGAGAAAATTGTTTGGGATTTGGTTATAGTAGAAGATTTAACTTGGGTCAGAAGAAGAAGACGAAGTCTGTAAATAATAAAAAAATTGGCAAAGGTTCATTTGAGAAATTGCTGCTCCCATCACAGTTTAAACAAACTTCAGCTCAACACCGTCATAATCCAATCTCTCACTGTCATCGAAACCCAAAAACCTGTCCACCGGAAAATGTTTCAATAATGGTTCTGTTCCGCAAGTTCCTTAAAGCAATACTAGCAGACCAAACCCAAACCCAAACCCAAACCCAAGCCCGAACCTTCCTCACCTCAATATCCGCATTCCCCTGGTACGCGCCTCACCACAGCAACCGCCTCTGCCGCTCCCCAACCAATAACAGATTCCTCTCTCCCGGGCCAGGCCCAGGCCCAGGCCCTCTCTTCCTCTCTCGTCCCCCATGGAAACTCTCTCAATCGGCCACCCCTCTCTATTTGCGCGAAAACGCCGTCGTTTTCCCCAGGGTCCACCCCTTCAATTTGCTTCGCTCCACTCCTCCTCTCCCTCTCCGCTTCCCTGATCCGCTTCCCTCCGTTTCCACCAACCCTTCCCTTTTCCACAGCTTCGTCAATCTCCCCAATTTCATTTCCTTCTCCCGATTACTTTCCGGTCCTCTTCTCGCATGGTACCTCCATTTTTCCCCTTTTTTCTTCTTTCTAAAAACACTATTCGGTGGTTTACTTTGCCTTTTTGTTTTTTGCACAGGATGATCACCAACGAGTTGTATTCTCCAGCAATTGTAGGGTTGGCACTCTCTGGGGCCACTGATTGGGTGAGTGTTAACAACCCATGTTTATTGCTTTTTAATCACTGTGCTGCAACTGAACGTTTTCATCCACATTTTAAAGGTGTTTGTTTTTATGTGTTGTGTGATTCTAATAATTGATCATAGCTGGATGGACACGTGGCTCGGAAGATGAAGATAGATTCCGTAGTGGGTTCCTACCTTGATCCCCTTGCTGACAAGGTAATCTCCACTCTCTTTTACCCCTTCCACTTGTATTTTTGTTTCATCTGGTGTTCTTCTTTCGTGAATCCAGGTTCTTATTGGTTGCGTTGCTCTTGCCATGGTGCATAAAGATCTACTGCATCGTAAGTCCTTCTGCTGTTACTTCTGTTTTGTGTCTGTTTGTGGGGTTGTGTGGGTTGGGTTTTAAACACTAGTTGGCTTAAGCATTTATGATTTTATCAAGATTAAAGTAGAATTCAAAATACCATAGTATTAGGACTTGGCCATGGTTTTAAAAATTGGCCCGTTACTGTGAGTTTGAAAGCAATGTCCCGGATTTTAAGTGTCCGCAACAGCAATTGTGGCTTCACTGACTCTGTGTTCACAATTTCCTGTAATATCAAGAAATGCTAGCATCGCAATTTAAGAAAAGGATATGCACACATCACTCTCTGAATGCCAGTTTTTTTAGATGGTTTTACATAAGATATTTCAATGTGAGGTTGACAATCAGATGCAATTTTCATTTGATTATATGTTGCATTATTTGGCATTTATGGTTCAAGAACCTAGATATTACCATCTATGTTATGTAAAACTATCCATTCTGGTTTCTCATTTTGAAGCTGGACTTGTTAGTCTTGTTGTATTTCGGGACGTCTTCCTTGTGGGGGGTGCAGTATTTCTAAGGGCAAATAGCTTGGGTTGGAAGGTATGAACAATGTGGTTTTCAAGTTTTTCTTTTTGCTTAAGAAATTGTATAGTCATAAAGATAAAATCTTGATGTTTTGTGTTTCTCTCAGTGGAAAAGCTGGTTTGACTTTTTTAACCTTGATGGAACCGGCCGCCAAAAGGTTGAACCACTCTTTCTAAGCAAGGTAAGCTTGATGGATGTTTATCATACACTGCATATGGTGTTGGACATTAAGTGCAGACTGGTTTATGTATACTGGTTGTATCACCTGCCTATTGTGTTGTTCTCCTTGATAAATGTTTAGGGCTTTGATTGAGATGTGCAGAGACAGAACATTTTACAATATTGGACTGATTTCTTAACACCATGAACGAATCCAAGCCCTTCCTTCAATAGAACCAAATGTTGGAGTTTGATTTATTAACATGATGATGAGTAGTGTAAGCATATCTATGCAAGCAAGCAATTAGAGGAATTTGAATATTGTTTATCAACAGCTACAGGACGATACCCTCAGCTTGTAATGGTCTCAAATTACATTCTCAATCCCGCCCTTTAACCCTCAAGCTTTTCCAAGTATTAGTCGCTTTAATTTCTGACTTTACAAAACCTTCACTTTAATCCCTAACTTTGCAAAACTTCACTCACTAAAATGCATTTATAAAGGAAAATAAAAATGCTATCTAGTAGTGGATTAGAGAAGTAAAATTATGTCGCCTGTCAAAAGTTCTCTTTTATCTTTCATACTTCTTGAGGCGGAATACAAATTTGAACAGGTGAATACAGTGTTCCAATTAGCACTAGTTGCTGCTGCTCTTCTTCAACCAGAGTTTGGAACAACGGAAACTCAACCATATATTACTTACTTGAGGTAATCTTGTGAGAATTTTATGCTTCCCTTCCAGCAATTCTTCCCAAGTATGAATTGGAACCATTTTCTGGTGCAGCTATTTAGTGGCTTCAACAACAGTGGCAACTACTGCAGCATATGGAGCTCAATATTTTAGGAGATTTGCGGTGGTATCAAACTCGGTCTAGTTGAGTTTCCATTGAATGCAGCGGGATGGAGGGATCGCACGAACTAGGACTCATTGCACAGTTAATTATAACTTTATTGCACAGGCTGTTTTCAAATGTTGCCTTCTGATATGAGCATTAGTGTTTCAAGAAGTTAGTGACAAATGTTAGATTATTTTTTTCTTCTGAACTTCTGTGCTTGAGGAAAGATTAAAACGTGTCTTTCTCGTTCATCGTCATTTTAATTTATTTGATCAAGTCACACCAAACCCAAATTATAACCTGAACATATATTGCTATACAATGCTACCCTACTTTAACAATTTGAAAAGCTGACAAAGTCTTAGTTGACAAATTTAAAAAATATGCTTGATAATTACATGGAAGATTAAGTGAATGTAAATAATGTCTGTCTAATGTCAGGATGAGAAATTATAGTAATACTTTTATAGATCAACCTTTTATATATTTATATATTAATGTTTAAAAATGTTAATTTTATCCAAACAACTATTTCTTACCTATTCTTTATTACGATTTTCTATTTAAAAAACATAATTTGAATTGACTTATTTTTTATGATTATAAAATATTTTTTCTATGTATATTTTATTCAACAACCATTAAAAATAAAAAATAAAATTGTCAACTCAAGAATAATCATCTGAAAATAAGTATTTTTTTTCTTTGTAATATTTATAAGATTACGAGAATATTTATGACACGTGAATAAGTAATATTCATATAATAAAATATATCTTTATTACATATTTATTATATAAGCATATTGGATTTAATGGGTTTAAAATTTATGAATTTATTACTTAACATAAATTTAATCGGATTTCTAATAAAGAATTAAATTAACCCACCCTATTTAAATATCAAAATAAAAAATTAGATAAATTTCAAGATATTACTGATATTTAAGATTTCAAAAAAATATAAAGGATCAAAACAGGATTTGAACCCGACGTGAATCGAACACGCAACCTTCTGATCTGGAGTCAGACGCGCTACCATTGCGCCACGGATCCTTGCTGTATGTCTTGGCAATTATTAAATATAAGTAATCTTTTAAAAGAAATTCTAAGTCTCCACCACCACGCTACCATTCACGTGTATCATTTTATCAATAAAAACAATATTTTAATATAAATTTCATAAATATAAATTCTTTAAAATTGAGAAAAAAATTATTGGTATAATGAATTCTCATTTATTTTAAAAAAATATCGTATTTGTAAAATTTATATTAAAATATATTTTTTATTAATAGGAACCTCAAGTAATTTTTATTAAAAATACTCTTAAAAATAAAACACGTAAGGATAATCAAACATTTTTTCTCTGTTTTAAAGAAGAAAAATGCATTGAAAATAAAAGTAAAAAAAAAAAAATATGCCAAAACACCGTGATCGGAGGCAGTGTTAGTATTTGGAGATGATCGTAGTATTGTATTGTGATAGTTGAATACGGTTAATGGCAATTTTAATGACGGTGATAACATATAGGTGTACTTAGCCGTCAACAAAAGTTTATGCAGCTGTAAATTTATTTCCACTTTATATTCTTAAAGTTATCTCAAGAAAGTAAATCACATAATATTGACGTCAACAAATAAATCCTCTGTCAAATGACTTTTAGTGACTATACAGACCCACGATCAAATCCAGTGTGAATAAATTAAAATACAGAACTAATTTCGATCAAGCTGTAATTTAGTTGGTTTAATTTTAAATGATTGATTTTAAAACCAGAAATTCAAGATATGACTCAAATTGACTGCAGCGTGAATTAAGAAAAAAAATAGTTTCCGTAAATTATAGAACAAGTTCAACTTAGAGATAAAACTGCAGTAAAATAATACAGAGAAAGAAAACATTTTCTTTATCAATTTGTTTTAAACAACATTGAAACTGTTTTGGTTAAATATTTAAAAACATTTTATCAAAACATAATAATTGAGCATCATAAATTGTATTCAATCTTTAAATAAATGAGGTGAAAAAATTCAGTTGCGGTATCAAAACCATGTTACTTTTATTAAAATATAATTTATTACAAAATTGGTTTTATATTAAAAGAATCTTTAATTCCATAAAACTTATTTAACAAGCAAATAATAATTACTTTGATTTTTAAAAACAGATATTAAAATATTTTTAAAATATTTAATATATTTACATATTTTATTTAAAATAACATAAAAATCATATCCACTGAACACAATTTCAGCAACAAATCCAGATAACATAAAACAGAGAAGAAAAGAGTAAAGGAGTAAAATCGAATTTTATCCTGATAGAGATGATGACTAACAGGAATTTTATTAAACATTTTTTGTGTAAATATATCCTTATGTATGTACGTTATGATGAATATTTTATGCATATATAAATATTTATTTATTCTATGATCAAAACACTTTTATATGTTTTTTAAGTCTTTAAATATTTTTTTCAATAATAAATTTAACTCAATTTACATCATTATTTTAATTTTGTATTTAATTTAATATGACATTTGCTACTCTTTTTACCATAATTTTCTTTATAGAAATGGTTTCGACTAACTTTAGTTGCATTAATTTCTACATGGATAAATTTCATTTGTTTCTTATTTTTCTGTTTTATGAATTATTTTTTCCTCTCCTATTCTCTCGATTTTTAATTGTTGTTTCAATTTTCTCTCTCTCTCTCTCTCTCTCTTATCGAGAACTATAGATTATTGAATTTCAAATCATGAAATCAAATTCCAAATTAAGTTTTGTATCAATTGTTTAAGGTTTTGATTTTTTTTTCTATCTAATTTCGAATTTACATTTTATTATACTAAATTGTATTTTGATTTCACAAATTAAATTATGAATAAATAAAATCTTAATTTGATGATTAGGTACTAATTATATTAAATCATAGGTTGACTTGTTTTGTAATTTTGGTGTAGTGATGTTTTCCTAGTAAATTAATTAATCAAAGTAGTTAATTGTGTTAAATTGTTTTCTTGGATTTCAGTTTCAAGTGTGTTTAAGTTCTTAAATTGTTGCATTTTAATTTGTGTTTTAAATCAAAATCTTCAAATTATTCTGTATAGAAAGAAAATTAAAGATTAAACTATATATATATATATATATATATATATATATATATATATATATATTGAGAATTTTATAAACATTTTTCTTATTTTTTTCTCACTTATATTGTCACACTTGAGCATCTGATTTTTAATTAAAATCATCACTTATTAATTCTACAACATACTTTAAGTGTTTAGTTTTTAATTGTTTTTTAACTTTTTCCTTTATTACGGTGATGTGTAGGAAAAGAAGATAAATATTTAATTGAGCAATTGAAAGATTGAGGTGTCCTCAAATATTAAGAGTTTAATTACAATTTAATGGATTTTCTACCTGGTTAGGAGGGTAAAGGGGTAAATCATGTTTTTCTAAAGCACAATTAAATGAGAAGTTATTTCAGTGTCCCTAATACAAAAACTTAAATGTAAGATAATACATTGTTTAAAAACTTATTTACACTATACACTACACACAAAGTTATCAATAAACACCTCAATCTTTTAGGCACCAAATTAAATATTTACTAAAGTAATAAATATAAATATTTATAGGTATTATGATGAGATAGGAGAGAAACAGAATAAAAAAAAAGTGTTGATTAGGTGTTTAAAAATAATAAATGTATTTGAAGGAGGACCGTATTAATCGAAATAATAAAAAAAAATATTATGACTTATTTAATATTTATTGTATATACCATCTTATAATTAACATAATTAATCAGATTGGATTTTTTTTTAAATAGATGGACAGACAAATTTCTTTTCAAAATTTAAACATTGAAAATGAATAAATTCTAAATTTTACAGGCTAAATTCATAATTAAGAATTCTTTTATGGTAAGTTTTTAATACAGAAATTAATTTCACTATCAATATGTAGAACAAAAATTTAAAGTCGTTTGAACTCTAGTTCCCATTTGATATCATTAGCCAGAAGAATGATTGACAAACGTCACATATCAACACCCAACAACCCTCTCATGAGGTGTCTTTATCTTTAATTATTTATTAACCATTTTTAAGTTACACAAAAAAACAAAGACATTTGGTTGCGAGATCAGGGTTAGTTTCTCTAGGCTAATTAATTTTTGAAATTAGAGATAAATATGAAAATAATTAGGGTGGTGGCGTAAGGCAGTGCCACCAACCACCACGAGTGTGGGAGTGAGGTTGAAGAAGCTTAGTTGAGAGTTAGAGAGAGAGAAAAGAAGAGAGAGCGCGCGAAAGAAAGTTGTTATTTTCATCAGTAATCAGTGAAAGAGGCCCACGCGCACACACCACATTCCGTTCAAGACTGTCTGGTAAACTACCTATTATCTCTCTCTCTCTCTATCTCTCTCACTCACCTTTCAGCTGCAGCAAAATGAGGAACGTGCAACTCAGCTTCGCGCCCATGGAGATTGCTCCTCTCTTCTTCATCGCGACGTGGTGGGACCAAATCAACGGCTCCACGCGCTGGCAGAGCGCCGTTTTCTTCTTCCTCTGCGCTGCCTATGCTCTCGTCGCTTCTATTGCTTTAGTACATTCCTTTTCCTCTTCTCCTTCTTCAACTGTTATTTTACTTTTGCTCCACCGAACTTCCAATGATTATGTTATCGTAGCTGCTTTTGTTTTATTCTCCTCTGCACCGTTGTTGATTCTGCAGGTTCAATTGGTCAGGATTGAAGTTAGAGTGCCTGAGTATGGTTGGACAACGCAGAAAATTTTTCATCTCATGAACTTCGTCGTCAACGGAGGTCATGTCACTATCCTTGCTCGTTTCACGTTGGATATGACTTAACTACAGTTGCTTAGGTGCTATTTGAGTAGTTATTCCATCGGAATTGGAGTTTTATCTTCGTAATTCGCGTAAACCTTTTATTGAAATCATTGTTTTGTGTGTTACCGAGATACAACCACAATTTTAATTGGACACAATGCAAACAGTAGATTTTTAGGATTGTTGCATGTTTGTTTTGTTTTGACATTTGTTTATTTCTTTTTGCTTTTGCCTCTTTTGAATTTGCAGTGCGAGCAGTGGTGTTTGGATTGCACAAGCTAGTTTTTCTTTTGCAGCCCAAGGTTTGTTTTGCACCGTGTGATGTTTGGCTAATGATTGCAAGGCTGGTATGCTGACATAGATTAGCTGCTTATTCCTTTAGGTGTTGATTTTGGTGCTATTAGATCTGCCTGGATTGCTTTTTTTCTCAACATTTACGCTTCTAGCCCTTTTCTGGGCAGAAATTTATCACCAGGCAAGCCAAAGTTCTCTTTATTCTTTTGAAATTGTTTAACTGCATGAATGAGTACCTCCCTTTATTGACTTAAATAGACATCAATTTTTTATTTTAAAAGAACAAAATTTGTTCAAAAGGGAAATTCTAATTTTATTCTAATTACTGAGCAGGCAAGGGGTTTACCAACTGATAAGCTCAAGATAGTATATATTTCAGTTAATGCTTCCCTATATATTATCCAGGTATCCATCTCATTTTCTGGTCTGCACTATTATTTATGTACGGTGGTATTTCCTTAGTGCTCATCAGTCATATTAACAGACTGGATCAAAGCATAATGACATCTCCCCTACACCTGCAACACAGTTTCACTTTCACTTGAACTGTTTATCTTCAGTATGAACTTGAAATACTTCACTGTTTTTTCTTCCTGTATATTATGTTTTATTTATATGGAAAAATTCTCTTTATTTTGGTTTCTAATATCACATGATGTTGACCAGACACCATCATGCTACGGCTTCTCATTTTAAAACCTGTTATGGTATCAAAATTTGGGCACCCTCCTCCTCCCACTTTACTGGAACAGAATAGTGGAGATCTCTGCTTCCTAGTATGGGACATTTTATATAGATTGAGATCGTCTGGTTTCTAGAAATATCATGGCATATGAATTTCCAGGAGACTTGTTCGCATGTCTTCAACTATAACTTATTTGATTTGAAAATTATTGACTTTAGAAAGGCAATCATTTTCGTGCATTGGTTATGGTTTACCAGGTCTAGTTTATGCAAGATGCATGTTGTGCAAAGCATAAATGTTTCAAAACAAACAGAAGTACTTTCTTTTATAGTTGATGTCACAAATCACAATACTAGTGTGCCTTTGGATTTTAGGTTTGCATTTGGATATACCTCTGGATAGATGATAACAGTGCCGTGGAGTTCATTGGAGAGATATTTATTGCAGGTTAGCTTTCTAATCAAAGGTTGATAATGTTATTATGTTTCACACCCACTTGTGAGTTTCAGAATGAATTTTGCCACCTTAGAATAAACATTCCTATATGAGTATGCATTTTTAAAAAATGTTTCCCCCTTTTTCTTCAGTTGTGTCATTTATGGCTGCTCTAGGCTTCTTGATATACGGAGGAAGGTGAGGCTTCTGCATTTAGTCTGTTATCTATGAATTAATACCTCTGAGGTCTTTGTTTCATTCAGTCACTACTAACTGGCAATTCAGGGTTGTTATGTGTGACTTTTTATTTACCTGGTGAATGCATTAATTTTTCTAGATTATTTCTTATGCTGAGGCGCTTCCCAATCGAATCTAAAGGAAGAAGGAAGAAACTTAATGAGGTATGAGCATTTTCCGAGTGTGTCTATTTGGTAGTAGTATTATTAATGTCTTTGTGCAAATCCATGTCGTGTCACCACACTACTGAAAGGTTCCCTGGGATATTTTAGCATATTGCCAATTTGGTTCATGTGCTGGTATTTCAGTAGAAAATTATTGCCTGCTTCTGTTGTCTCTTCATTTCTACTTTTTCAGTACATAGATCTTCCAAACATGCACACAAGAGACAAAGGTTTTGGCAATGGGCATGGGAGAGTGGTTGCATGGTTTAGTTATTCGACTTGTTTCTTTTATAGCAGAAAGGGATTTTATTTAACTTGCAACATCTAAAAAACAATAACTAATAAAAGTTATTAAATGTTCTCCAAGTGTTTGAATGTAGAGGTCTTTTTTATTTTTCTAATTTGTTCCTACCTTTTCGTCTGCAAACTTCAAGTTGTGCCCCGGTGCCAAAACTTAAAGCAACAGATGAAATGAATTAGTTTTCATTGTATTTTCCTGCAATTGTTTGTGCTACAAATGTAATCAGTTTTAGTTGCCTTGTTTTGCTATTTATAAATCACAACAGATCAACATACTTTCCATTTTAGCCATAGACAATTTTATTTATATATTATATTCTATCGTTGACGGTCTATAGTTTTAAACAATAAGGTTATGTTCCGTATGTACCCTTTGAATTAGATTTAGTTTTCATCATTTTTGGAAATGAGAAGAACCCCTTCGGACCTTCTGATATTCCAAAAATTTAAGGATGAAATTGGCGAAAAAAAAAAATTCCTCATATCAATATTACTTGTATTTATCTAATATTTGGGGGTATCGCAGGTTGGATCCGTCACAGCCATCTGTTTCACCTGTTTTATGATAAGATGTGTTATGGTAATTTCTGCCTTCATTATTTTAGTAATCTTTTTAATGTTCAAATAAGCATTTTCATAAGGATGTCCATGTAAATATGTTATGTAGAATTTTAATCCTTATCTGCTTGTCTTCACATGATCATGTTTTATCGTTTTACACCACTAATATGGTAGTATCCTCTCTGCTTGCACCATTAATAAGAGAGGTTACCATCAGCAGACACAAAAGATGTGAACGTTTCTAGAAAGTTTTAGTGCTGCTGTAGACATTTGATATATGCTATTTTGTGTCATATTTGTGGCAAATATAAGGATTTTACTGTGTACTTACTTTTTTTAATATTTTAGTATGCTTGATATTAAATACTTTTTCATGTATAATTCTGGGAGATGTAATTTTTTTTTTCTTTCGACAATGACAATGGAAAATATGAATCATGTTGTTAGTCAGAAGGTGTAGAGTTTGAAGATGTGTGGGACTAAAATGGCAATAAATTTGTTCACAAGGCTTTAGATGGGACATTAGTTAGTTGGACATGATAATCTCCTTATGTGGATTTCGAGTGCAATATTGTTAGAAATGCTCATAAACAATTTTAGATTGGAAAGAAGTTAGAGGGAGAACATGAAAGAACATGTAGAACTCTTCAGAGCTCTGTGTGATAAAAGTGGTCAAATACAATGTCCAATGTGGAGATGAGTTTTTGGGAAAAAAGATGGGAGCGATTTTAAGTCTTTGATGTGAGAACTAAGGCTGTAGAGTTCAAGTTAAATAATGCTATTTATGGTAGTATTCTTCAAGCAGAATACATTCTTTCTTAATCGCACTTTAATGTGCATGCAGGGTTTTCTGTCTGCATTTGATTCAGATGCATCTCTTGATGTTTTGGATCATCCTATTCTGGACTTGATCTATTACATGGTATGCTGCTTAATTATTCTTTTTTGTTATTGTTACTTGAAGTTTGATTTCTCGCTTTCTTGGCATTTGGAATTTACTTTTCACTTTTCAAAATGCAGCTGGTTGAGGTCCTACCTTCAGCTCTGGTCCTCTACATCCTGCGCAAATTGCCCCCAAAGAGAATATCAGCCCAATATCATCCTATCCGTTAATTGTCATTCATAGAAAATCCTAATTTATTAATTCTACCTGCCCATTGTTTATGATTTTGATTTAATGGTTCTTGGTTAGATAATTTTTTTTAAGTTCATCAGGAACAACAGATAAAGAAAAAGATCCAGAAAAAGTCACATGGCGGTTCTTATGTGGGTGATACTCAGAGGTTTTGTACGGTATACATGCAATGACAAGTCTCAAGAGCTTGAGTTATTTTCTGCAATTTTCATGTAATCTGGACGTTGTAGTGTTTCAGGCACGGCTTGTCAATGATACATCTATTTACTCAAGATTTTATACAATGTTGAGGGTCTTAATTTGGATTTGTTTATTAGTTAGATACACTTCAATTGAACAAAATGGACATTGACGCTGAATGAATTACATGAAGGGGTGTCACCTGGAATCTGTTGAGTTCTTGATTTTGTGCAACAAAACTAAAATGTTGTGCTCTGTCAATCTCAGTATCATCTGATTCATTTTAATTAGTAATATTGTTTGAGAAACTTTAGTGAGTGTTTTATCTGATATCTTTGCTTAGTAAAATTATACTTGCTTAAATGAGATTTTGTCTAAGATGATAAGTGAGAATATTGTCTAAGTCATTTCAGTAAATCCTTTATGTGATACCATCAATGAGTGAAATTGCTTAATCCAAGGTTGTATGAGGGACTTAAGTAAGAATATTATCATTTGAGCTATCATTTGATGTGTAGAAATTATTTAAGTATTATGTTTATATGTGTAGAAATTATTGGATTATGTGCTTTATTGATTATTGCTTTAATTTTGTGTGTATATATATAAAACTAAAATGCAAATGAATGTGTAATATATGAATTAAAGACATGAATATGGGATAATTCATGATTTTGGAACCTATAAAGAGATTATTGACTTGATTAAGGTATGAATTACATAGACTAAGATATTAATAAGAGTTTATTGCAAATCTAACATGTAATGAGTTTGGGATTTTAGATGCTTAAAACTTACTTTGGAAGAGGCAAAGTGTGAGATGTTTTAGTCAAAAAAGTGTAAATGTTTTATATAACTTGCTTAACATTTATCTTTTAAAAGACATAATAAATATTTTTCAAGAATATAATGAAGAATTATAGTAATTACTATATAAAATATTATTGTAAGTAATGCAAATGATATAATGAAGAATTATAGTAATTACTATATAAAATTGTTTAAATATTTTATCATACACCTGATATGATGTGCTATAATAATATCTCTTTTTCAATAACTTACTTTTGTGTTATGTTATTGTCAGTGTAATAATAATAGAATAAGAATATATTGAGCATAGGAACATAAATATGTACTAACTCAAACTAAATATGAAAGTTGGTAAAATTGAGAATTTAAATTTATAGATCAATCTTTTATATATTCACCTTTGTAAAATTGTTAATTTTATCTAAAAAAATATTTGTTACCAATTTTTTTTTTTATGATTCTCTGTTTAAAAGACATTGAGTTGACTTATTATTTTTATGATCATAAAATATTTTTTATGTATATTTTATTCAACAACTATTAAATTTAAAAACATTTTCTATCATTTCCTTTCAAACATTATAGTATAATTACGATAATACATTTATAATAAACTAATAATGGCTGTTGGATCAACAGTTCAATAATAATAAATAGAATATATTTATATCTTAAAAATAAACATAACAGATATCACACATTTGAGTCTATTTTTAATAGCAAATGGAAAAAGAAAAAAAAAAATCAAATTACTGGAGTTCAAATGTCAGTTTTCTTATTTGATTTTCCGTTTTTTAAATTCCATAATAGTTTTTTAACTCTTTTCTCTTTTACAGTAAGGGTCAAAGGGATTCTTTGTTTTAATTATTTTTTTATATACAAAATTTCTTATAGTATATATTTAGATAAGTGTTATTTTAAATTTAATTAATTATTAATTTTCTATAACTATTAATAAGAAGGATTCTTCTGTGTAGTTGTTATCTGATCATGCTTAATATACACAATTTATTATCAGTTTTATTTTTTTTTGTTGATATAATTAATTTTATTATTTGACCCTTGAAATTTAGTAACTGTTTTTTTTTTTTAATTCAATCAATTACTTATGACAAGATTACACAAATTATTTATTTCATAGCTATTTCTTTTGAACATATTTTTTTTATAAATTTAATAATATTTTTATTTTAACAGTTGTCTATAACTTTTAGTTTATAAAATTCAATACCAATTTTATCTTTTGTTAATATAATTTATTTTATTATTCTACCCTTCTAATTTATTAACTGTTTTTTAATTTAATTAATTACATATTAAAAAATTATAAAAATATTTATTTTATAATTACCTCTTATAAACACATTCTTTTATTTCAATAATTATTATAAAAAAAATAGTTTTTTACTTTTCATTCTTCGTTACTATAAAAAAAAAGTGGACACCACTGCTCTATGTTTTCACTAGTTTACAATAAAAATACTTAAACAATAAAAAGTTATCTATAATATTATTATTAAAAGTTATCTATAATTTTTTTAATGTATAATTTGTTCAATTTTAACGGGGAATCATAAAAGATTAATATACATGACCTTATTCCAACAGATCCATACAATAAAGAAAGAAAGCAGGCACCAGTGGTGGGAAAGCAAACGGTCAGAAGAGTTTGAAATTCAAAATTCAAAACAGGGAGTGAGAGTAGTGATTCTTCTTTTCTCCGTTTCCCTTTGGATTTGGGAGCGACAGAAACAGCCCAGTACAATGGATTCCGACGAGCCTCCCTCTCCCTCTCTCCATTCTTCCTCCCTTCTCAAGGACATCTCCAACTTCACCACTCCCCGACGGCCGCCTTTCTCTCGCGCCACCGCCCCTTCTCCCGCCACCCAATTCTTCACCGCCTCCAAACACGCAGCCACCTCCTCCTCCTTCCACCGCCGCCCCAAAAAACCATCCACCACTTCCACAGCCAAGAAATTCAAGGCCTTCCAATTGGAGCAGTCCCAGTCCTCTCGTAAGGCCCAAATAAAGAAAGAGCACTCCCTCAAATCCCTGGCCAAGTCTCTCTCCGTCTGGCTCAACTTTCTCCTCCAAAACCCTAGTTCCTGCGGCTGCCACTCCTCTGCCGCTGATGCTTCCGCTCCCGCTACCAACGGTAAGCGAGACGGCGCCCCGGTAACCTCTGTGGTCGGCGTCGACTCCACCTGGCGCACTCCCAAGCGCCAGAGAAAGACGTCGTCCGCCAAGGAAAATGTCGCCACGGCGTCTGAGGTTTCTGATTCCTCGTTTTCGAACCTCAGCGATTCTCTCAAGGATGTTTGCAGTTTCGGTGATTTAAAGCAGCGAATGAGCTTGTATTTCAGCCTGGCAGCTTGTAAAGAGATCTTCTTACAAATGAATCGCGTCGCCAAGGTTCGTTTTTCTTCCATTAATTACCATAGGATTTCGTAACTCGCATCAAATTTTGTATCCATTTTGGTCTTTAGTTATTGAACTCTGTCTATTACCATTTTTAGACAATTGACGAGGGAAGACTAAATATGAAGGCGCATTGTCCTATAGTAACTGATGTCGGGTTGAAGGATAAGGCCACCAGAATTCTCATGTGTTATAATTCAACTTGGTTGCGAATTGGGTTGTATGTGATTTTTGGCGGGGACTCCTTGGTGTTAAATGGTGATGTGGATTCTGATCATGATGCTGTGTTCTTGAGAATGGTCGTTGACAAATTATTTTTTTCGCATGAGGGTTTAGCTAAAGCGTATGCTTATAACAAAATGGTTGAAGGCGTGTATAGGTCAGGTTACTATGAGAATTTGGGGAATGTGATATTGAAAAGGATTTTGTTGCTTGTGCTTGTTCTGGATAAAGCTAAATGCCAGAGTTACCTCCCACTGGAGTATGGTATTGATGGATTGGATGGGGGTTCTCCTTTGTTATTCAAACCAGAATCCTGGATTAAATCAAGCAGTCAGCTGATCCATGGTAGGTCTTCTTTCATGTTTGCGAACCTACTCTTATCTTATTTTAATATCTTGTAATAGCAGCTTCTGCTTTACACTGTAGTTTGACTTTTTTTTTTGTTGAAATTAGAATTTCTATCGTCTGATGTAATGCATGGAGAAGGCAATCTTTTAACACATTTGGTGATTTTGGGTTACAAATTATCTCAGCAACAGGTCAGTTACTCCTTCCATATGCCATTCTGATTTACCTGAGTGAGGTTGTCTCTTAATGTAAGAGCGAGGTTGCACATGTAGTAGATGTTTCATTTTAATGTCACACTTTAATATTAATGTACTTGTAAATTTGTGAAGAAGGCCATTGTATCTTTATCAGGTTCAATATGTTTTATTTGAATGATTTGTGATTTTGTAGGAGCCTCTTGTCGAGTATGATTTCAGGATCAGAGATTTATTTGTAGATCTCCAAGATGGATTAAAACTGTGTAGAGCTATTCAACTCTTGCTGCATAATTCTTCAATCCTCATGGTTGGCTATATATATTTTTATGTGTTGGAAATGATACTAGCATATCTGGCACTTGATAATCCAATTAGTTAAGGATCGTAATTCATCATTATTTTGTGGACAGAAAATCGTAGTTCCCTCAGATACTCCTAAGAAAAAATTAGCAAACTGCAGTCTTGCCCTGCAATATATTAGGCAAGCTGGAGGGTCACTACTTGATGAAGATGGCATCATGATTGTGGCAGATGATATTGCTACTGGAGACAAAGAACTTACAGTTTCCTTGCTCTGGAATATGTTTGTTCATTTTCAGGTGGAAGTTTTATTTTGGCTTATTTTTTAAGTTTCTGCACTTTGTGATTTAATTGATACTAACTTATAACCTAGACAACAATGAAAATTTTGATGTCATTGGAACTGCAGCTACCTCTTTTGGTTGATAAAACAAGTTTAGAAGGGGAAATTTCTAAAATTCAGGGAGGCAAGGTATGCTCCATGTTAGATGAGCTTTGTGGTTTGATTTAATTATAAAATAAATAATTGGCTCCTCTAAATTGAGCAAGAGTAAAGCAAGTAAGTAATCTTAATCATTGATGAACAAATCAATTTTTGATATTACAACACCTTCATATTTTGTTATGCATGTGTACTCTTCTCATTTATGATTGAGATCACTCAATTTACCCAATAAAGTGAGTTGTTCTCTTTAGAGGAGCTAGATTCATAAAATAATATCTACACTTTTTTCCACTTTAAGCTTACAATTCTTATTATAATAGACTTGGTTTTTCTTTCATCTTATAGGTTCTCGTAAACAGTGCAAGTTCTAGCTCTATGGACTTGCTTTTGAATTGGATTCAGGTACACTCCTAGAATAATATTTCATCCAAATTCATCTCAATGCTTATTTTGTTTTAGTCTTATTCCAAGTTCCAACAGGTTCAACTGATACTGTGTGGTGGGTAGTTAGATAAATGCAACTTTGTTTTGTTTTGTTTAGGTGTATACCATCCATAACTAGTTGTTCTTTGACAAAGGTTTGTTTGCTACACTTTGTTTCAGGATTTTAGTTTTTTTTTTTTGCTTGAGCTTCAGATTGTGCATCTGTAATTGTGGGATCTTGGTATTTAATTAAGAAAAAAAATTGCTTATGTTATCTGTAACCTTGTTTTTTCTATTTTTGCAGGCAGTTTGTGACAACTATGATTGTGCAATTGACAATTTTCATTCCCTCGTTGATGGCAAAGCTGTCTGGTGCTTACTTGATTATTACTTCCAGAAAGAACTTCAAAATTCGTGTTCGTTGAAGGTCTTTAACTTCTTTAGATTCCTTCTGACTTCTGATAACAACATCTTGTTCATTGGCTTTATTTTTCATTTTTAACAGGAAGTTAGTATGAAAAGTGGCAAGGCATCAATTATGTCAGTTGATGAATATTCAGATGCGCTGTATAATTTTATACTATCCCAAAAGTTGACTACATTATTGGGGAACTTCCCAGAGGTGAATACCTAATTTGTGTTAATATCTATTTGCATGCATGTTGAAATTGTTGCTCAGACATTATCATATCTCTTCTTGATAAACTGATCACTGGTGTACTTTGATACCTGTTAGTGATTCAGTTTCAGACTAGTTAAATTTTCAAGTATATCTAACACTCATGTTGAAGGCCTATTAGGATTAAACCTGGACCAAGCACAAGCTGCACAAAAATATGTGCTAAAATTTAATTATAATTATTGCTGTGGAAAGTATCAAACTTTGGCTGATTAAGGAAAATAATGGTCATTTTCCTAGTTGTGCATGCATGAGAAGAAATATGCTTAATGTGTGTATAGTCAATAGTGTATACAATGTATTGACACATGCATGAGATACATGCTTGAATTCATATAAACTTTTCAATATGAACTCTGAGAGGGCGTTTGATGCCTGATTTTTTTTCATACCCAGAAATTCCATTCCCAAGAATTATAATTCTTAGGAATGACTAAATTTTGTTTAGTTGGTCCATAAATATTGTTGGGAATGTTATACAAATTTTCCGAAAATTTACTAAAATCTTTAATTTATTGTCATATTAAATGATTTAATAAGGATAACATGGTATTTTTTCACTAAATTTTTTTATTTCAACTCGATAAAGTTAGATTCACACTTCCCCCCACAAGAATGTTTTTGTGGAAACTAGAGCAAAATTCATTCTTGTGGAAATGTTATTATTTATTAGGAAACTAAAAATTTCCCTTCTACCCCAATAGGTTCTTATATTATTGCAAATAGCATACAAGGAACACACGCTGGTATTTGATATTTATTAAGAATTAGAAATGGAGTCTGAACACTTCACAACCTAAACCAGAGCCTAAACTCCAAATAGAAAAATGTGTTGGAACAATAGGCTTCAGAAGGAGGAGTTGAATAGAGTCTTAGACTCTTCTTGCAGCAGATAAAACAGACCATCTAATAGATTGACGAGTCAAGCAAACAAAACTGTTTAATAGCAACAAACCAAAACAACACAACAAATTTTTATACTAGTTCATCCCAACTCTTGGGTTACGTCCAAAAGGTTCCACTAATTAAATGAATTATTATAACGAGCACACAAACATTTCAAGGTTGTACCTTCTTAATCTCCTCTTGAGGTTAAGAACTAACAAAGGATAAGAACTCTCTCAAAGAGAGCACAAATTAAGCTCATAAGGGTTAACTTCACAAAGTGAAGAATTACAAAGGTTTAGCACACTCCCAAGAAGACTAGACGCTTAAAAGCTTGATAAGACTGTATAAGTTGCATTTTTCTCATATGTATCTTTTCGCTCTACGTTGTTGTATTGTTCGTCTTCGACTTTGATCTCTTTATATATAGCTTCTCGAATATGACCTTTGAAGCTCAAAATAGCAAATGCATAAACTTCATCACAACATGTCTTCGTCTTTATTGTTGTAGACACTTAGAAGGGAAACTTCATACATAATCTTCCAATGGGCTCTTGCTTTGAATTTGCTTAAGGAAACATTTCAAACTAATTCGCATTATATGATAGTTAGTTACTATTATAACAGAATTATATAAACCCTTTTATTTCCTTAAGGTCTGATTACTAGACCTTTGGTGATTAAGACGTTGTTTAAAACTAGAAAATCACTTAAACATGGCACATTCAACTGATTAAATAGTTTCCTAGTATAAGATCTTTTGGTTCAATAGACCGTATAACTTGAGTCACGTTGTAGAGGCTGGATGGTCTACTATGCAGCTGCACAAAACATTGTTAGAACCTTCAAATGATACAATCCACATTCAATACTTAGAGTATTTTCTTATCATCAAAACTTTGTAAATTCACAGATGATCTAATGTCATCAAACCGTCTAGTGCGTATAGACCATCTAGAAAGGTCTTTAGATCTTCTAGGGTCTCTCAACAAAATGTTTTTTCTCTGTACAACAAAACAAAAATGCATAACCAACTTCAACAGGCGCCCTTTACCCTCTATGTTCCCATCCTTCATCGCTACCAAACATGCCAACCCAACATTGTCCTAATTCTCTCCCTCACTCCTTTTCATAGTCTTAAACATGCATTTTCCAAATTCTGGTTTAGTACTCTATCAATACTCAAGCTATTCTATGGACATTCAAATTGTGTTAAATGAAAGCAAAATTAATATGGATGTACTTTTGTATAACCCAAACAAAAAGAGAAGAAATATACATTTGCTTTATCTCACTTGATACTATTGGCAGTATATTTGAATTCAGGTTGTTTTTTTTTTTTTTTTTTTTCAGGTACTTCAAATTAGTGATCTTCTTTAATTTAATGGTGTTTGCAGTGACCGAAGTGTGGTTATTTTGTTGGTTTTCTTGGCAAGCCAATTATTTGT
>Ga0099824_1000649_pt1 | contig 43364 bp, 14 predicted proteins | sample SiratrowhiteBW_FD_76837 | JGI IMG/M metagenome (GOLD analysis project Ga0099824, IMG submission 76837) | Root nodule microbial communities of legume samples collected from California, USA - Siratro white BW | ecosystem: Host-associated > Plants > Roots > Nodule | place: USA: California... | reverse complement strand
TTAATTTTCAAATATATATATATATATATATATATATATATATATATATATATATATATATATTTATATGTTAGTGGCGTTAGCGTGTCCTATATTTTAGACATTAACCCTGTTTTAGAGTCTATGTCAGCATGGTGTCGGAGTTTGTGCTTTGTAGCCAAGAGGAGTGCCAAGGAAAAGATGGCATGGAGATGTTGCAAGATCAATGATGGATAGGCCAATAATTAGAGGGTGAAGACTAGAAAATGAGTTGAAACCGTTAAAAAGGATTGGCCTCTAGGTAGGATTGGTTTTGACAGAACGCAATGGTATCATTTGATTCAAGTTGTCAACCTACCTTGTAGTAAAAGGCTTTGGCTGCGTTTGTTTCACAGCAAGTAACATGCAAATGTGTTTGATGAAATAATAGTTTTTATAATTGTAGAAATAAAATGAAAAAATAAATGAATATTTCTGAATAATTAAATCCTATTTTCTTTCATCTTATCTTAGTTTTACTCCATTTCCTATTATGTGCACTCATTGTTTTTAATTTCTTAATAATGCATCTTTCTAGCTGCTGAGCAAAACTAAAACTTGTATCTACCAAATAATATATTGATATGGCTTGTTTCTCCTGTCATGTCATTTTACCAGACTGTTCATGAAGGACGTATATACCAGTTGAAATTGTTTTGTGGTAAGGATTATCCAGACAATCCTCCATCTGTTCGATTTCAAACAAGGATTAACATGACATGTGTCAATCAAGAAACTGGAGTGGTAAGAAACAATTTATGCGTAATTGAAATTGAGCTCATTAATCACTAAATTGAACTTGGAACTCAGTATATTCAGTGAACTGGATTATTAGGATTAACATCGCATGTGTTTATCATTACTCTGGCGTGATTGAAATTGAGCTCATTAATCACTAAATTGAACTTGGAACTCGGTACATTCAGTGAACTGGATTATTAGGATTAACATCGCATGTGTTTATCATTACTCTGGCGTGATTGAAATTGAGCACATTAATCACTAAATTGAACTTGGAACTCAGTACATTCAGTGAACTGGATTATTAGGATTAACATCGCATGTGTTTATCATTACTCTGGCGTGATTGAAATTGAACTCATTAATCACCAAATTACCAGGTTGAGCCACATCTGTTTCCTATGCTTGCTAATTGGAAACGTGAGCGAACAATGGAAGACATTTTGATGCAATTGAAGAAAGAAATGATGTCACCTCAAAATCGCAAGCTAACTCAGCCTCCTGAAGGTACATCTATCTTATTTTTATTATTGATATTTGTTTATATATTTTTTTATAAATTGGTATATTGGTAAACATCTTTCATAATTATTAGTCGTATCTATAATCTGTTTGGTTACTTGTCAATGTGTGATATCATTATTTGTGTCTTGTAGTTGTCTAAAGCGGTAGGCAAAGATGTTATGACTCTTGTATATGAAATTACTTCGTCTCTTGGTTAGTGATTGAAAGTTAATTGTTAAGAGATTGTTGACAGTATTAACTTTTTTGAACTTGTAATAAGGAAGTTGATCATTGAAAAATGCGAAGAGGCCAAATCACCTGTAAGCAATTCAGAATTTAAATTTGTTAGATTTTTTAAAACTTGAGATTTTAGCTTGTTCTTTCACCAAGTAGGAAGTGTTTTTGTTTGTTGTGTCTTTGTTAAAAGCTTGAAGATGAAATAGGGTTATATTAGTAATGATAATCCCCACATCTTTTTTTTTTTCTTCTTGAAACTCAGTACATCTTAACTAAATTCAGGAAGTAAATTATATATGGGGTGCATAAATTATGACTCGTTTGTAAATATAGTTCTTGAAATCTAAGATTTTGTGGGAGCGTAACTAGTGCTGTTTTATGCAAATTTAATTATTAACGATTATATTATTTTTTTCATTTAATAGTCAGAAAAATAGACGAAGAATTTAAATATTTATTTAGCAATGGAAGTAAAATAGGCTAAAACAAAGCTTATTATAGAAAAGGGTTTTAGTTGAAAAGAAAAAGGTGTCAATGTCGGACATCCATCATTGGATTCTGTAAGTACCAAGCTCTTCATTGATGCTGGTGGTGGAGCAATCTCCTTTCCTGAATATATGTTTTTTCACAATCGTATCTCAATTTTTTTTTTTCCATTTTATCTTCTTGCCTGTTCTTACTAGTTTAGAAGCAATTTTGATTAGATTTCAGCACTAGCTTACCTCTGTAGTTTGGTTGATTTATATTTATGATGAATCTTTAATGGCTTGAGTATACTGAATGGTTATTTTATGACTGTAGGCAATGAAGAAGCCAGAATTGATCAAAAGGGTCTGGTGGTGAGATGTTGTATTGTGTAATTCAGTGCAAAATCCACGAATAATAATGTAAATAACTATATTCAATAGATGATCCATGTTCACGGACTTATGCATAATGTAATTATGGACCATTTGGAGCAATCCAAGATATAGTATTGACTATCATATCAGATCTTGTGAATCCTTTATTGTACTGAGGCTGTTTTTACAGCGGACTCTAATTTCGCAGTTTAAGATTTTTTTTTTTTTTCTATGCTTTTGTGTGAACCCATATGTGTATCTTTGCTTCTGTCCGAAAATTATGGGATAACATTTGACTTATCATCAAACTGCTCCTCTGATGCTTAATTTCAATGGTGGATTGAATGTTTAGTTAAATTATGTTTTTCACTTGTCTTGGTTATCTTCAGGTTCCTGATAAATAGGTGCTATCAACATGAGCAAAATCTTACCCCACAAAAAACATTTAACCACAGTAAAGAATGACTGATTTCTAACCCACACTTTGATCTTAAACTCCATTTCTTTACAAAACCTTATCAAATGTCGGTTCGTATTAAATATCGGTTGGCACATGTGATATGATAGTATGTTGTGATTTTTAATCAAGTGGTACAAAGTTGGAAATTTGTGATGTTATCTTCTGTATAAAAACATTAAAAATGTTAATGTTATTATAACAGTAAAAGTTATTTTAAAATCTAAAACATCGTTGTAAAGATATATTCTAAATATATGTGAAAGGTAAAGGAGTATTAGGCATGAGTAGAACTTCAATTCGCTATAAGAGTTAATAGTAGGAACAGTTTATAATTTGGAATTTTCCTAACTTTGACAGGGTGGAAAATATTGGTTACTAGTACGAAATTAAGATTTTGATTCTTGCATACCCATAGTTTTTCCCTGTACCTCCCAATATTTCAAAATTTGTCGTTTTCTCTTTTATAACAACAATGAGACTCCATTGTTCTCTTTTGATAGTGGCTGACAATGGGTGTTTCCCGCGGCTTACAAAGAGTACTAGTAGAACCCAATGTGTTGAACTTAATTGTATGGTAATTTTAAGTAGTTTAAAGAGCATTTTGAAAAAAAAAAAAGGGGTAGTTTTACATCACTGGTTTTAGTATATCTTTTGTTCAAATTGTGCTATTTATAAATCCTTTCAATTGGACAGTCTAAAATAAAAGTTCTAGATTTTGTATTGTTATGAGTTGCATTATAAAAAATACATTTGTGGAAGTTCAGTTTGTAGTTATAATGGTACAATTTTTGGATTTCATTATCCGAAAAGAGCACTCACTGAAATCATTCCAGATTGTGTTATGTTGAAATTTTTCAGATTGAGAAATCTAAAGTTCTAAAGTTTTGTGTTGTTAATTGTGCTTCCCGAAAGATAAAAAATTGCATTGTAGAAAGCACAATCTGTAGTTATAATATAAGTTCTGGAATATATTATCCACGAACCATTAGAATAGTTCTAGATTGTTAAATGGGAAAGTAATTTTTATTAAATTATGGATAGGTTTGTCCGTAAGGTACTGTTACCTAATTGGAGGTGATTTATGATTTTTAGAACTACTTAATCCAACAAGTAATTTGACAATTTGAGCTAATTGGTCAAGTGTTTCTGAATCACCTAATCTATATGTTTAGACAATTTTAAACTGTGGAATTACAAATGTAATTCCACAATATATTTTCATTCTTTTGGATTACACATCACCTATTCTAATTATTTTATTAAAGTCTAATGGATTTGTTTGACATAATTGTAATGGAATATCAATTTTGGATAAGGTTAGCAATCACTGACGTCTCCATGTGTTCATTTCTAAATGTATTCACGTTTTATATCTAATGCATATAAAACTTCTGTGTCATCTCTATCAGATACACTTTATTATTCTAAATTTTAATTAAATAATTTTTATAAACAATAAAAATCACAACAAAGTAAATATGGTATTATTTATTAAGGATTAAATGTCAAAATAATATACAATTTATTTTTTCAATATCAACTATCAAAATATAAATTATAATTATATAAATATCAAATAACAACTAAATAAAGGTTAAATAATTATAAATAAGAATAAAAATAATGAGACGTGTTGATTTGATTAAATGTAATATATTGTTTAAAAAAATCATATGAAGAAAAAACTATAATCAAAGTTGTGAAGAGAGAGAAAATAACTTAGATATCTTAATAAACTTGATGGATATCAAATGAGTAGAACCATTGATAAAGAATTAAAATTTTGTGTGAAAGAAATATTTAAAACAAAACTAAGGATTAAAGAGAACATAAATGATAAACTATTTTTGTGTTATCTAATAAATTAAAGTTCATACAATTAGACACTTGGAATTGAGAGTCAAATATTCTCAGGTTGAAAAATAAACAATAAATAAAAGTTAAAAAGTAGTAAAAATAATTAAATGTGTGTCGTAGAAACTATTTAACTTAATTAAATTTAAGTTTGTGTTTTATGGAATGCAATACATCTTTTGAATAAAACTACATAGAGGAAAAGAAATGTAATTAAGGTTGTGATAAGAAGACAAGTACCTTAAGAATATAAGTAAACTTTGTGAATTTTGAATAAGTCAAATAATTGAGATGAAATAAAAAGGATTGTGTAGCAAAAGAAAGAAAGGTTATGAAACTAAGGACTAGAACAATGAATACGTATTTTATGTTGCTTAATAAAAATATGAGTGGTTTAGTAATTTAGAACAAGAATGAGTATGAGGACAAAGATTAGTATTAGGACTAGAAGAATATGTACATATTCATCTTCATCCATATACCCAATTTAAAAAATTGAGTATTACCACACCTATACCTATACCTGGTTAATACAGGGATTTCCCTTTAAAATCAGGAGATGAGTTTAGACAATACCTATGTGGATGAGTTTATTTGTCATCCTTATTTTGAAGTTAAATATTGGATGAAATAAATATATTGATTAAAATGGATGAAGTTGATGATATTATGAAATTGGTTCAACTACATATGAATTAGTTAAAGAGGATTATGATGATGTTTTTCGCAACTAATGTGGTAAATGATATATTTTGTTACTTTTAGTCAAAATGTAAGCAAGTGACATACTTAATGTTGTAGAGTATTTGTGTAGGTGTTTTGATATGTAAAAAATCTACTTGAATGGGCTCGTGGGATAACTTATATGCTTGAATTTCACCTAAAACTTGTCTGAAAAAATATTGAACAAGGTGGAAGATGAATAGTCAAGTTATTTTGTGGATATCATAATTGCTATTTAATAGAAACATTAGTAGGTTATTGATATTCTGGGAGATTAAGAACTCATGAGAAATACTGACATGTTGCTTAAAAGTTCAGTGAAGTCCATAAGCATTCTATTGACTTTAAAGGATCATAAATTAATACCACAAATATAAAATACATGTACAATGTAAGATATCCATACCAAATATTATTAGAAAGAGGATTAAGAATCAAAATGTAATATTGACAAACATTGGAGAACCTGTATTACTGTCAACCTAAAGTCATTCATCAAGGAGGTCTAATTAGGGTATGATGATGTTACTAAGATATTAATAGATGACCATGTATGTCAAATGATATCTTCTAAGCATCAATTTTCTTTCAATACATACCATTGAATTGTATGCTAAGTTTAGAAGATCTAAAAGAATAAATTATGACACTTCTAAGCCCACATAATACAAGTTCTTTCGTAAATTTCAATCTCACCTCTTCCACCATAACAGTACTTTATACAATCAACCACTATAATTGAAAGTCGAAATGGTTATAACCTAATCTACGAATATTGCAACTCTAGAAAAATGACAATGCAACATAATTGGTCTTTCTACAACTATTTCATGACATAACGAAAGTATTACAATACACAAACCATAAACAAGTAAAAATAAAATAAAATCAACTATTAATATCTGATTCAGAATTGTTAATAAAAAAAATCATACACAACTTAGTATAAATCCAAACTAATACTTTGACTTTTTATACAAACTTGTAACGTGTAAAATAATGAAATAACATATATCAATTTGTCTAAACCACACATTTATATACACAAGACTTAATGATTTGTGACTTAGAAGACAATATATATATATATATATATATATATCCAATTTCATTTTAATTATATTTATATTTCTCCATTTCATTTATATCTTATTTTTGACTCAATTACTCTTACCTAAATATTAAAACCTTTAATAAATATAGTTTTATATGTTAAATATATAAAACAAAATCTATGTTAAGTAATTATTCCGTAACAATTTTCAATTTTCTTATTTTCACAATTTCAAAATTTATTGTTCCCACTTTATTTATTATTAATATTTTTTTTACTTTTATCACCAAATTTATAACATAAATTTAATTTTTTAATAATTATTTCAAATTAATTATCACCATTTAAAAATTAATTATAATCATATACATAATTATTAAAATAATTATAATAATAACAATTTATATTCTACATTTATTTAAAAAAATCAAACTAATATTTATTTAATTTGAAACACTTTATTCTACTATCTATTTTATTACTCATAAATCTACAATTTAAATTATATTTACACGTCTTATTATTTATTTTTTTATTTCCCCTTCTTTTTAAAATAATTATTACATTCATTTATATTTTCATTATTATATTTAATTTTTCATTGAAAAAAAATAAAAATTTCAAACTGTAATTCAGTTTCAAGAAAACCAAATTCCAACTGACTTGTCCAAATACAAAAATCAGAGCTAGAGTTCGACTTCCTAACGCCAAATTCCACGAATAACGAAGTGTGCTGTCTTCAAATATGCCATTGGAGAATAAAATCAAGAGTGGTATGTGCCTGAAAAATTCTTCCATTAATGAAAACTTTGGGACCACAACCAGATTCATTTCGTGTGGCCATAGCCAAACCTTGGAAATGAAGACCAAGTTTTTATATATGCATGCAAATTGCTTCAAGCAACAACAGATTTCATCCACATGGCAATATAACATTTTAAATTCTAGGTTTTCATTTGTTTTGTCACACTTTGATCAAATTACACTTATCATTTTTTTAATATAATAATTTTACAGTTTAAAAATAATGTATGTACAAGATAAAAAGAAATAACAATATAATGTTTAAAAATAAATTGAAAATTTTTGTAGATTAAAAAATTAGTTATTTTAAAGAAAAGAGTTATAAAATCTTACGTTTAATTTTTGTAATTAAATTTTCATTTTAAAAATATTGTGTTTTATATGATAAGTCTGAGTAGTTTTTTAAAAATATAATAGTTAAGTAAAATAATAATAATAATAATAATGGATAAGAAGAAAAAATAAAAAATAAAAAATAATTAAAAATATTAATTATAAAAAAATTTAAAAGAACTTTCTAACGTAAGAGATAAAAAAAGAAAAAAAAAAGATAAGATAAAAAGATAATGATTATCTCTTCATCAAACGAAGGTAATCAAGTCTTAGAATTATAATATAACTAATTATAATAGGGTTGAAACAGCTTTAAAATATTTTCATTAATTTTAGTTTTTACTGTCAAAAAAATATAATTTTTTTGAAAAAAATTAAATAAAAACAAATTTTTGATTTATAAGTAGATGAATGAGAAAAAGACATAAGAAGAAGAGAAATAAAGAGAGAATTTATTCATAATTCTAGTGTATAATTCCAATCAACAAATTATATAGGGAGTGAGATTTAAAATAAAAATAAAATAATCAATATAATTATTTAAAAATAAAGTATTACAAATTAGAACTTGATCTTATTATCTATCATGACCAGACAATGTTACCTGGAACATGGCTGCTACAGAATAGTGTATAAGAATGTTATAGATAAGAAACATCTATGAGTATAAATACCGCAACTCTCATATTGACCTATTAAAAAGTGAGTGGTTCAAATATTTACTTAGATATATTATTCACGAGTACTCGTTAAAGTACCCATTACAAATTTTATTTGTTTTGCAAAAATATTTTACTATTTCTAAATATGTCAGGCATAGACTCCCTTTGGAGCAAAATAAAGCATATAAAAATAATACTTAATCAAAATTATAGTTGTTTTCTAAATTTTTTTTTTCAATTAATCCTTGTATACTAAAGCAGAATATTCATTTTTAAATAAAAAATTAGAATATATAGTTAATTTTTTTAATAGTTAAAAGGTAAAGCAAGCAATGTGAAAACTAAAACTTTAATTATGCTTTTCATGAACAATTAAAGGTAAAAAATCTAAAGAAAATAAAAAGTAAAAGAGATGTTCGTATTATATATTATCATAGATTAAAGACAATAATTATAATAATTAAAATTTAATTTAACTTAAAAATAATAAATTGTGTATGATAATTATATAAATTAACAATTTATTATTATAAAAAAAAAGTTAAACATGTTTAGTCCATCACGTCACCCTACCTTCCAATCACGCATGCTTAAATTTTAAATCACGTATCACTATTTTTTTATTAATTTTAGGCATAATAATACCTTAATTAAGAGTAATAAGAAAAAGACATGTCTTATCACCAAGAAAAGAAAAGGCTAAGAGAGTATCTACACTCTTAAATTTTAAAATAAAAAAACTCTTAATTTGTAGATACATTCAGACACATCAACTTTGCAATTAACCAAAAAATTCTCTTTTCATAATTTCAAACTTCTTTTTCATCTTTATCTATTTCTAATTAATTTTCACATCGATGTGAAAATTGAACTTTCTACTTTTAAAAATTGAACTTCAAAGCACGACTGTATTAAGACTTGTTAATTTGAGAATTTGATAAACCTAAACACGATTACGTATGAACAAGACAAAGGAATCTCACTTTGCTTGCTCTCCCAACCAATGCTTTCCAAAACTTATAAAAAAGACTTCACACACGGAATTTGTTCATCCTCTCATCCTCATCACCAAAACTTCTTATTTATCGAACCATTCTTTCTCTTTTTGTTCTTTCTTCTCCCTCATTACCACTTTTCCATCCACTTCCCTTTTATCCAACAACCATGGCTACCTTATCTTCTTCCACAAATCATAGCAACAACCAAGAGGGTATCCAAAAAATTTAACCTTTTGTTGTTTTGTTGTGTATTGATAACAATTTGGTTGATTAGCATGTGTTGTTGTTTGTGCCAACTTTGAAATGATTCATGAGTTTAATGTGCAGGTGATGAGAAACCAATACCACACGATCAAAATGTTCTGCAGAAGCACGTTGAGTTCTTCGACAGGAACCATGATGGAATCATTTATCCATGGGAGACTTTTCAAGGTTAAATTTGTTTTCTGTCTGCGTTTTCCTTAAAGTTAAATTAATGAAACAAAATGCTGTTTAGATATCCCCATCTTTGAGATAGAACCTCGTATCAAGTTAAGTTTTTTGAACTTACACTGTACTCAATCTTCTCAAAACCAGTTGGCAAAATTAGGGTTATTTTCTTGTCATATTCAAATATCTCCAACGAAAAAAAAAACTACAAATAGTAGCTTTTTTGTACTGTATTTTGCGCTTAAATTAGATTAGTTATTTGAAATGGTATCAATTTAAAATTAATCACCCCTAATATGGGAGATTTTATCTAACCTAGAAATGTAGTAAATATATATATTTCGAATAAAATGTTAATTGTTCAATGTTAGTTTTTTCTAGTATAGGAGAATTGGAGCATACCACCTCTTTCATATATTTTTTTTTCCTTCTTATTAAATGAAATTTTTATTTTACAAACTATTGTATGAGTTATACTAAATTTATTTTCTAAACTATTGTTGAGTTGATAATTTTTTTTCATTCTTATATTCAAAATGTTTGGTTTTCATCATGAAAAAATATATTGAAGATCCAAAACGACTACATACATGACCAAACTGTGAATAAAAATATTGTTTAGTAAGAAATTTGTAAATACAAAATTTATTTAATGTTAAAGAATTTATAAATCTGTATTTAAATAAATATTTATTTATTCGTGATAAACCTTATAGGGAAATCATGTTAAAAATGATTTAAAGTAAATAAAATTAGAGGGGGTTAATAAAAGGTATAAAATTTAGTTTTGGTGAATTTGATTTGATTTTGTGTTTAATTGCAGGATTTCGCGCAATAGGTTGTGGCTGTTTAATATCAACCGTTGCAGCTTTTCTCATCAACGCTTCTCTCAGTTCAAAAACTCGCCCGGTATTCCTCAATCTTCATATTCAAAATATTACACTAATTTAAAAACACAAATACTAAATATTAAATAAGAATTCAATTAAAATATATTAAGTATTATTAAAGTTTTTTATAATAAATTTCAACTATTTTTATTTCGTTTTGTTTAATTTTCTTTAAAGAACCCTAAACCCTAACATACATACATCTATCTATCTATCTATCTCTCTCTATATATATGTATATCATTATTATAAAGATTTTTTTTATTGTCTTTAATTATGATTATTATCTCACTTTCTCTTCATAGAGAAGAAAACCCTATAATAGAATTTAAATGAAATGATGATAGAGAAACCAAAATTATAATTAAACTTTATTTTGAAAACAATTTTTCTATCACATGTACAAGAATAAGGAGTTATATTTTAATAAATTAAGATAAATCGTTTAGAAGAAATATTTATGTTTTAAGAATACATGCATCATTGATTTATAAACGTGTCATCCATAATATTTTTATACTGTCCAAGTACGCGTAGAATAAAACTTTATTTCTGTAAAGGTGCAATCGATGCTGATGCTGATGCTGATGCATCCTTTTCCAATTCCATTCAATATGCTTCGTTTGAAAGGTTTCTCATAAAAATTGAAAGTCCTATTATTAAAATGAAAAACTTAAATGGTTTTAAAAATAATTTTTAATTGTTTAACACAAATTTTTAATAACTAAATTAGATTTTTGGAAGATAAAAAAATTGGATTGTTGCTTAATCTGTTTTAGAAGTGAATCACTGTATATAAGAAAATTTTGACAAAAATAGTATATTAGATCATTTATTTTCTTTAATAATATACTATGTCAAATATTACCAAATAGCATATTGTACTAAATAATTACTTAGATAGCACAGTTCAATGTAATAGTTTAGAATTCGATCACAATATGAAATTGATTTTACTTTTTTGTTGTTTTTTATTTAAAAATGAATGAAAGAAAATTGATAATTTTGAGTTTTTTAAAAATAATTATTTTAGAAAATGGTTTGGAAAATAATTTCTTTAAAAAATAATTATATAAAATATAATGATTTAGAATATAAGTATTTGAAGAAATAAGTATTTATAAAGATATATTTTAAGCAATAGTTATTCAGAAAATTATGTAAATAAAAAATGGTTAACAAAATTAGCACTTATAATTTTTGAAATAATTTATTTAATTTTTTTTATTTGAAAATTTCACAGAAAAAAAAAAGGAAAGTAAAAGTAGTGAAAAATGGAACCAAAATTTGACTGTTGGAGTAAACCATGCTATTTATGTAATTGTTTGGCATAATATACTATTTAGGTAAACCCTAAACACAATATGCTATGAGAGGAAAATAAATAGTTACTTTGATCAAAATTTCGTATATAAGAGACTACTTCTTATACCACCAAGTCTTTGGTTTTAGAGATATTTAATTTTTTATTTAACAGTGTCTCCAATTAGAATCTTATGAATGAAAAGAAAAAGTTATTGATAAGAAAGAGTTAATGGAAAAAAATCAATCAAGTTTCATCCTAAGATTAATTATTGACAAACGTCTGAAATTTTTTATTGTGTGGCATGTAGTAATTAGAAGAAAAAAAGTTAACATATTCAAAATCTATACACGATCCAAAAATAACTATTTACTAATGATTATAAAATATTTGAAAAAAAAAAAACGGGTTGAAAAGAGTTGCAGAAATATAGACATTATGGCATCTGCATTATGTACATGATTAAATTTTAAGTGAAATCATGGTCAAGAAATACCTTTCATTTCTCTTAAGAAAAGAAAACAATTCGTATTGAGATAATGTTAAATAATTTTATTTTTTCATGTAATTATAAATCATTTATTATGTTAATGGCTTTATGTTAATAGTATAGAGTAATTTTAGTATGTTCGAATATTCCATGAACTTTCTTTATTTCTGCTACTATTTAGTGACATTAACTTGCTTCTGGATTGTTGTATGGTGTAGGGCAAGTTTCCTTCTCCACTGCTACCAATTGAAGTAAAAAACATTCAGAAAGCAAAACATGGAAGTGATTCTAGTGTCTATGACAGTGAAGGAAGGTACATATTTTTAAAGTGTTTGTTATGATCTTGATGTAACAGTTCTTAATTTTCCAGGAAAAAAAAAAGTTGCCATTATTTCCATTTTTATTTTTAAATATCTATTTTGAAAACAGTAAAAAAATATTATTTGCACTATTTGTATATAAACCTTTGAAATTAATAAAAAAAATAAGATATATGTTTGTTGTGATTATCAAATTAAAAGATTAAAATCATATTTAAACCTAATGTGAATTAATAGAATCTGATTACTAACTAGAGGTTGTCTGTGTTTCAGGTTTGTTCCTTCAAAATTTGAGGAAATTTTCAGGAAGCATGCAAGAACACATCCAGAATCTCTAACATCTGATGAATTGATGGCGATGCTCAAGGCAAATAGAGAACCCAAGAATTATAGCGGATGGTATAAAAATTATCATATTCTTTTTTTGGTATCCAAAAAGTTCATATTTATAATAGTAATCTACTGTTCAACACATTCTAATTGACAAAAAAATATTCTCTAATTAAACATTGTCGTATGGTCAAGGTTTCAACAATTTTCATGTAACCTATAATCAGGTTTAACCCTTTACAATTAAGGTAAATAAAACTCCTTTTTGTGTCATTTAGAAATGATTGGAGACCATAATACAGGTTGAAACTAAATTATAATTTATTTTCAAAACATGTTTGTACAAGTTTCTCTATAAATAATTTATTTTTTAAAGTAAATACAAGTTAAAGTGTAGAAACTCTATTTTTCTTATATTTCTCTTTTAGAAGTGTATTGGAAGAAGTTCATTTAAATGAACCTTAATTAACACAATATTTACTATTAATTACTCTGTAAAATCATGAATGAAACTAGTCAAATATTGAGAAAGTGAAATCACAAAAATGTATACCCTAAAACATAAAATTCGACCATACAATCATTCATAACCAATCACTGTTAAATGACAGCGGTGTAATTTTCGCAAGTGATTGTTTAATAAGTTTTAATCTTCATCATCTACACAAGATGGTATGTTTCAGAATGACTCAAGTTGTTAACCTTTTATGCAGGCTTGCTAGCTACTCGGAGTGGAAATTCTTATACGATCTCTGCAAAGACAGTAATGGTTTACTGCACAGGGAGACTATTCGAGCTGTTTACGATGGAAGCTTGTTTGAAAAATTGGAAAAGGAACATTCCCAGAAGAAAAAGAAATGAATATAACAAAGACTCATGAATTATATGCTTCTTTCTGAATTTTCAGTGTGTGCACTTCAGGAATAAATTCTCAGGTGTGTTTAATGTAAAATACTTTATATCTTTTATTACTTCAAAATTCTTTAAGCTAATGTTAATTTGAGTGTACTATTTAAAAAGAAAATACATCAATCTCCTGTATTTGGTTGATAATAGAAGAGAAATTATTTATAAACTTTTAACATTTCCTCAACACACTCTTAACAATTATTTATAAATAGCACGTACGGAAATTCAAAATAGCAACGGGAACAGACAAGTTAACCATATAACTAGGAAATTTTAAACTTCAAAAAGTATTACAATGTAACATGAAAAGGGAAAACAGCAAACTACAACAACTAAACTGAAAGTCCAATTCATCAATTCTAACAAAATGGGAAAAAACTGAAAAGCAACCTCAACAAGTATTACATAATTTAGTCAAACAGACTGAAACCCATGTCATCATCAGATTCTTCTGCGGGCTCTTCCTTCTTTTCCTCTTCCTTTGCTGCAGCAGCTGGAGCACCAGAAGCAGCAGCAGGAGCAGCAACAGCAGCTACGGCAAATTTACTTGGGTCCTGCATTTAAAATATAAATTCATAAATAAATTCATATGGGGCTAGCAAAACTTTAGAAAATCAAAATGTCAAGATTATTTACCTTCAGATACTCCTTGACCTTGTCTGCCTCGGGGAAAGAATAATCCGTCTCAACGGCAACAGAAAGAACATTCTTGTAGGCATTCACAAACATGTGTGGTGCAGCAGCAAGTGTTGGGTATGAGATGGCCAACGAAAGAGAAGTAACCATGGAAACACCAGCAGCAAATTTCTCAAGGAGATCATCCTCAGTAAGATCAAGGACCTCAGGACTAAACACAGAGCCATTATCATAAACAGAAAGGACCACAAGCCCATATGAGAAGGGCCTAATGCCAAGCTTGGCAAGCAATGCAGCTTCAGAAGATCCAACCTTTTCTCCCTTCTTAATAAGTTCAACAGGGGTAATGATTTCCACAGTACCCTTGTTAATCTTGGTGGGAATGTTAAGCACCTGAAATAAGGAAAACACGCATAAATAAATAGTTTAAGCACAGCTTACTCCTTGCTAAGTAGTTTGTGAAAACTGTTTCAAGAATAATATTATTTTTCTCAGCCTTCTAAAATAAAATAACTTCAAAAATTATTTTGGTTGACTATAACTGATGTTTTCTTGCACTTTCATCACACTTGTACATTCTAAAAATAGTTTCTAAAACAATACCAACCTGGAAGAAAGAGGTCTGAGATGGATCGAGACCGGTGTTACCAGGGGGAACAACAACATCAATTGGGGCAACCAGACCAACACGAGCAGGAGCTCCAACCTGTTCAAATCAAATACAGCAAAGTTTGAATCAGCATTCACTTGAAGGGCATGACACAGTTGCAAAACAAAAACCTAAAACTAACCATTTGTAATACAAAAGAACTCAACAAATGGTAGTGAACAATTTCTCCACTCATAACAATTTTGACCATCATATTTAGATACAAAAACCAAACTTACGATTACCACCTTGCAATAGCATAGTAATCCAGAGCATGATAATATAGCATCATTCACTTTAATTACTCTTTTTAAATCACTTATTTTTCAGCCTAAACAGACTCATCCACACGAGTATAAAACCAGCAATAGGATCATTTAATTAAAAAAAATCACATTTTGTAAAAAAAAAAAAAAACAGAAACAAGCATACCCATTATCAAATATTGAAGTAATAAAATAAAATATAATGATAAAATACAAAAAAATAAAAATAAAAAACATGAGCTTACCTTGTACTTAGCAACTTCCTCACTGACCTCCTTCAAGTCACCCTTGGTGAAAATCAGTCCCACATTGCCCTAATTCAACGCAGAACACATTCTCAGCAAAACCGTTAAAACCCAAAACCTAAATAGCATATAGAAAACACAAAGGTGAAAGCTTTAAGAGAATGAGGAGAAAGGGGAACTGACCACAAGGAGAGGAATGAGGCTGAGATAGACGTTGTTGCCGGTCTTCTCAGCGTGCATCCTAACGGAGCGCTTCATCATGGTGTTCTTCCCCATGAGGACGACGGAGTCACCGCGGAGACCCTTGCGAATGTTCTGGAGCTGGTTGGATCCCACGTTGTCGGCGTTCACCACCAGGATCTGACCGTACTCTTCCAGAAGCTGGCACAGCTTCCCATCGTAAGCGATCTTCTTCTCTGCCTTGGTTTGTTTCGGTGCCATTGATGATGATTACGACGATGACGACGACGGTGACGGTGTCTGTGACAGGAAGTTTGCGCGCAAAATCGAGGGCCAAGACGAAGCTCTGGCTCAGTCAAGGCGGACAGCAAAACGGCGCCGTCGCTTTAACCTCTGCTTTGTTAAAGTGAGGTGCAGAAGAGTGTGTAAGAGAAATGAACGGAAGCGAGACAAAGACAACAGAGGAATAGGGTGGATTTAATAGATTAGGGTTTTTCAGAAACCTAAATCCCACGGTTGTCATCATTTCAGACAAACCAATCCGACGGCTCATGTTTACACAGGCCCAATGAGCTTCCGGAGTTTTGTTTTGGATAGTTTGCACCTTCACAATTACTCTCTGCACCTCTACAATTTTTCCTACATCTGTACCAGTGGAAAGATAAAAATAATTTTTTATAAATTTTGCACTTTTCGAAACTTGTTATTTTGGAATATATTAAAATTATTTCAAACTAAAAATTCGGACAAAATATGAAAAAATATTATTTTTGGAAAGAATTTTTTCTCATGCAAAATCATAATTATCTTCTAATATTTTTTTAAATACTGTATAATAAAATATATCAATAAAGTATATATACGTCTAGTCATTCTCAAGTATCTGAAAAATGACTCCAAATAACTTGAAGACAGGTTCAAACAAATACAATTGAACATCCCAATATTTCAAATGTCCTATTTTGTTATCAATCTTTATTTAAAGAAGTTCAAAAGCTTAAATATTATCATTTATCTTTTTCAATACTTGTTCTATCATTTTTTACTATGAAGAGACAAGTTCCAAATACGTGGAAATTTAGTTGTTAATTATATTTTTATAAAAAAATATAATGTTTCATTATTAAGAGACACTAATTTTTTTATAAATTGTTTAAGAGAAAAAAATTAAAAATAAAAATATAACAAACAATAGATAATAATGTAATTTTTCTTTCTTCTTTAAAAATTTTCTTATTTTTTTTCCTATTTTCAATGGAAATTGTTATTTGTTATTGTTTTTTCTTTCGTATTAAAATAGAATAATGTTGTAGTTTTCTTTCCTTTAATAAAATTACATTATTATCTATTGTTTGGTATATTTTTCTTTTTATTTTTTTTTTTTGTTATGGGTTTTTATGATGTTATTCTAACATATAGCAATGAGATCAAAATCAATGATTTATTCTGATACTCATTAGTGTGATATAAAGTAGGTAAACAATCCTACACTTTTAAGATTTTTTATATTGAAGGTGTTTTATATATATATATATATATATATATAAATGGTATATAATGGTGGTACAAGAAAATAGTTACTACTAAGATAATTAATTTTAAAAAAACTTTTGTTTTAAGAAAAAGGTATTTCACTATGAAAGACACTCAGATTTAAGAAAGAAATTGTTAGAAATTCATAAAAATTATTAAGAATTTAAATATGAATTAGAAGTTTATTTAATTAAAAATTAAATATATAAATAAAATTACCTATAAACTTATTGTCTTAAAATTTTAAATTAAAAATTTATAATTTAAATTCTTTTTATATGAGTTTCTTCTGATTTATTAGTGTCAAATATTCTTCTTTCCTAAAAGATTCAACAGTACTATCAAAGCTAAAATCCTAATTGAATCTATTAGTTATTATTTTAATATTTATATAGAAAGTAAAAAGAAAAACCAATCCTGATTGTATTTGCTACTATTATTTATAAAATAGTTATTATCAATAGATATAATTGTGTATTTATCAAATGTCTCGTCTCTTTTTATTATAAACTTATAATAAACTTATTTTATATTTTTAAATATAAAAAAAAACTTTTAAATATATTATATGAACTAATATGTATGATATGTATATATCAATTTAAAAAAATATCCTATGTTATCTATTATTTATTATATATTATAAGAATGTAATAAAGAAAGTTTATGAAAAAACAATTATTTTAATATTGTATTAAAATAATTATTTTATGTAAAGTTTTATTGTAATTATTATGCATATTTAGACTGACCTACCCACGATGGTCCAAACTAAAAAAATCCATATAATTAACAAATTTATATAAGAAAAAGTTCATAGGATTAGAATGTCAATAAATATCATATGGATTAAAGTCAATCGGTATATTATTATTTAAACTAAAAAAATGTTTATTTCAAAATAAAAATTAATTTCTAAAAGAAAACTTTTATAACATACAAGCATTTATTCAATCTAAATCAAAATTTAATATAAATAGAGTCATATTATACTTAAGTTAAACATTACTAAAATTATCACTTTGTCAACAATTAATTAAAATAAATAAAATTAAATCCTCATCAAAATAAAAGTATTATTTCATCAAATAATTTCACACATTTTACATACACATCAAATAAATTAATTTTCAGTGCTACAATATTTTTAAAAATTTTAAATATGAAATCACTTATAGAAAAATTGTTTGAGTTTCAATATTTTCAAATTTTAAAACATAACAAATTGAAAAGATTGATTATATTAATTTCAAAACAAATTGAAAATTGAATTCATATTAATTTGGTATTAATAGTCTAGACTCATCACCTGAATTAAGGTACTAAAAGAAATATTAAAACATTATTAACCTATTCAAATATTAAAATATATTAAAAATTTGGTATTTAATGGATAATATTTTGATGATAACTATAATTATTCTTATTATAAGATTTTTTTTAACAGATTATGTAATAGCTTTGGAGATAGTTCTGGAATAAAAACAAATTTAGAATTTAATTTTAAAAATAAATAAGATAATACTGAATGTTTTTTTTAAACAGAAAATTAGTTTAAATAAATAAAAATTAGTTATTCAGTTTTTATTTTTATAATAACAATTACCAACTCTTTCTAAAAATATATTCAATTTTATTTTTCTAAAAACTATATATATATATATATATAACAACAGATAATATTTATTAGAAAAATAACGTCTATCTTGAAATAAATTTTGAATGTTTTGTTTAAAAAACTTTTCATAAATTAATAATTCGGAATAAGATTCACATAAAATATATTTAACAGTAAATTATCATAAATAAAATATAACATTGGAGAAAAAATTATATCATATCAATGAGTTAATATGATCTAAAATGAAAATATGCAAAGTTGTACAAAATTGAAATCCTTAGTTCAAATTGAAATAATATAATTTGAATTAAAATTACAGAATAATATACAGAACTAATAAATCCAATGTTACTATTCTTGGAATAAAATCATATAAATAATGAAATGAAAAAAAAAATTAAAAGTTTTTACATAGATGAAGGAAGAGATAAATCTGTAGCTCCAAGATCATAAGGGTGCAAGGTGTCACTGTAAGAAATGAAGCGCACAAAGTCCCACTCAATTTGATGATCCCATGATTTATGAATTCTCTTATCACTCAAGCCATAGAGGTATACCTTCTTCTGTGTTGCAAAGGCCAAGAATTCTCCATTTAATAAAGAGAAATCTTTGACTTGAAGGTCAGAAGGATCACTCTCCAACAATCTCATTGCCTTTATTCTTATCTTTAGAATCTTTTTCCACAAACTTGATTCATACTCTCTCAAAACCCATACTGTAAACACTCTCTTTCTTAATCTTACCAAACAAATAGATTGATTTGGATCATTGACTTTTCTCCATGGAAAAATTCTCATGTTACAACTTATGTCATGAGAACCTCTTCTTGCTTCTTTGGGGAGCCTCAACATTCTTGATTTTCCATCCTCAAAATTGTATGACATGATGTATGGTCTAAAATAAGGATCATTTCTAGTTAAATAAGGAAAACAACCTGATATGAAGTGAACAGCTCCTTTCAAATGCACAGGTATGTCAAATCTCAAACTTCTGCTGCCAATAAAAAAATTTTCTGCTTTTTCTTTCCACACACCTTCTTTGAAACTATACACTTTGCAGTCTAGATATGAAGACCAATGATCTAAGTTATCAATAAAATGATACATCATAAGATTACCTTCAGAGTCACACACCAAACCAATTTTATGATTAAAAACAACACTACTATTTTGAATGTGCTCGGGTGGTGTTGGAATAGGCCAGCAAGATTGTGTTGCCGGGTTGCTAATAAAAAAATTTACTTCCTTATTCTTGACCATACAGCAGAGAATTAAGCCATTGTATGAACTCAAAATCTTGGCATTGTTGAAAAAATATAGACCATTATGAGACACTCCAGATGATGATTCTTGGTCAGGTAAAGAGTAAAATTCAACTTCTAGATGAAATTTTAGATGCCATCCAATTGTATTAGTAAGAATGTCTGATTGAACGAAGAAACAAGTATCATCTCTTAACAATGCATGTTGAGCTTGTCTGCGTCCAAAATAATTTTCTTTTGGAAATTTTGAAAATAACTTGCATGTAGACATAAACTTGTAAATAGCTTTTGCAGGTAACCAAGAGATAATCTCGAATAAGTTGTCACGACTCAAACTCGAATTCATTGTGCAAAGAATTATTTGAAAACTGAAAAAAAAGTCACAAATTTGTTAAAAAAAGATGAAGAAGAAAAAGAAAGATGTAAATAATCTTACGATAATGAAAGAAAGATGATGAAGAAGATATATATAAGTGTTTTATGATGCTGAAAAAAAAAAACATTGTATCAAATTTGTTATGATTTTGTTATGTATAATATCTCCATATCCTTATTTCTAATCTTTTCAATATATCTTTAATTTCTATATAGATTTGAATAGTTACTTATGTTTATTATACTAAAAAGATTACATCTACTTGGATATGAATTTAAATAATTTTTAAACTCCTGCAACATATTTTTAGATTTTTAAAAGAAGATTTTGTAAAAGTTCTAAAATTGAAATAGTTCTATTAGAAGAAACGAAAATTGGATAGAAGTTATTTCTTTCTATCTAAATTTTTACGTGGTATTTCCGTATTAGTTTTTTATTATCAACATCAATCTTTCAAAACAGAATATATGTGATTGAAAAGTTATATTAATTGAAAAAATATAGCTATATCTATAAAACAAACAAATGATATTTTTTGGATTATCTATATCTGTATCAATTCATTATTTATATCTTATAAAAATACTATCTTATTTTAGATTATACTTTTTTATAAAAAATTACTTTTAAAATGCAAATTAATTATTATAAGTAATAATAACATAAAAATGTCCAACACTAAATATATAGGTAATATTTTTAAATTAACTTTTTATTATCATTGATTTTTAAAAAATATCCTATGTTATCTATTATTTATTATATATATTATAAAAATGTAATAATGAAAGTTTTATATAAAAATAATTATTTTAATATAAAAATATTATTATATTTAATTATAGTAATTTTTTATATATAATATCTGCATATTGTTCTATGATGCTGAAAAAAATTATTTTTATATCCAATTTGTTATGATTTTGTTAATGTACAATATATCTTTAATTTCTATATAAATTTAAATATTTTCTTATATTTATTTATATATTTACAATATATATATATATCGTAATAAAAATTATTTATTAATTACTACCTCTTTTAACTATTAATATAGTACAAATATAACATCTAGTTGTATATGAATTTAAATAATTTTTAAACTCCTGCACCATATTTTCTAAATTTTTAAAAGAAGATTTTATAAAACTTTTAATTTTGAAATATTTCTTTGTAAAAAACGAAAATTCCGTAGAAATTATTTCTTTCATCTAGATTTGTAAGTGGTATTTCCATATTATTTTTTTACATCAATCTTTCAAAACAGAATATATTTTAAAAGTTACATTAAATGAAAAAATATATCAATATCTATAAAAGCATATGTTTTTTTTTTTGAATGTGAATTTTGAAATAAATTTTAAGATTTAAAAAAAAATTGAAAATGTAAATTTGGATAACTTAAAAAGAAAACTATCCAAATTTCTTGAAATATGTTAAAAGTAATTTCAATTCATTATTTATATCTTATAAAAACTTACCTTGTTTTAGATTATACTGATAGAGCTCCTCTTAAGTGCTTTGTTTCAATGTGAGCTTCAAGCTTGTGGAGGAAGCTTTTGGGAAGACTTGCACCCAATGGAAGTTGGAAGTGGGAGAGAAGCTCCTAAAAATGTTGTGGAGGTTAATATAGAGAGAGTTCTGCGAAAGTGTGCGTGGAAGAGTGTTGCAGAATTTTGTATGATGGGACGTAATGAACTAGAAAGAACAAAAAATTGATAAAGATTGGACTAATTATCAAGATTTCTTGATTTAATTCTAGGAGAGTCAACAAAGAAAAGTTTAAACAAGGAAACTAAAAATGAAATTCAATGAATTGAAGCTGAATTTGACATTGTCCTACATATGTATTTATACAACATGTAGAAAAAGCTCTCCTAACCCTAACTTGGATTAATACAACATGTAGAAAAAGCTCTCCTAACCCTAACTTGGATAACAAGTTTCTTAAATGTGACAACTTTAAAAAAGGCAAAGAATATATTATATGGACTAATAATAACACAACAATATAAAACACTAAATATGCATGATACGTTTAGATTATTTTTTTATTATCATCAATTTTGAAAATTATATTATATTATCTATTATTTAATACATATTATACATTATAAAAATATAATAATAAAGTTTTATTGTAATTACTATGCATATTTCGACTGCCCAACCCTCAGTTGTGCAAACCAAAAAATCCTATAACCAAAAAAATTTATATAAGAAAAAGTTCATACGATTAAAATATCAATAAAAATGATTATTAGAGCCAATCCATAGTCATAATAAAAACTAAAAAAAATTATTTAAAAATAAAAAAAAAACTTTTTAAAAGGAAATTTTATAACATATAAAACATTTATTCAATCTAAATCCAAATCCAAATATAAGTAAAGTCATATCACACTTAAGTTAAATATTATTAAAAAATCACTTTATCAACAATTAATTGAAATAAAATTAAGTAAAATCAAAATATTTAATATTTTTATATTTCCTATTAATATGGATCATTCTTATTTATAATAAAATTAAATCCTCGTCAAAATAAAAAGTATTATTTCATCAAATAGTTTAACACATTTTACATGTACATCAAATAAATTAATTTTCTTTGCTACAGTATTTTTGAAAATTTTAAATATGAAATAACTGTTGGAAAAAATATTGAAGTTTCAATATTTTCAAATTTTAAAACCTAACAAATTGAAAAGATTGTTAATATTAATTTCAAAACAAATTTAAATTTGAATTCATATTAATTTGGTATTAATAGTCCAGACTCATCATTTGAATTAAAGTGCTAAAAGAAATATTAAAACATTATTAACCTATTCAAATATTAAAGTATATTAAAAAATGGGTATTTTAAGGGACTTAATATTTTGGTGATAACTATAATTATGGTCATATAAGATTTTTTGAACAGACTAAAACTTAATCCAGAAGGCAAAGAGTCAAGTTCTAAAATTCTGATTGAAAAGGTGTTAAATAGATAATACATTTAGAAAAAAAAATTAACTTAAAAATGTAATTTTTAAAATAATTTTTGAAAATTTTTTAAGTAACATTTGATAAAATAATAATTTAGAATAAGCTTTAGATTAAATATATTCATAATAATTGTGTTACTTTGAAATAAATTTAACCGTAACAAAATTATCAATATTTTACAAGTAGGAAATTAGTTAAAAAGTTACGTGCTCTTGTAAAACCTATAAAATAAACGATAACTATTACATATATTGAAAATAGTAAAATTAATAATAATAATAATAATGTATTGTTTATAATATATAATATATTATTCTCCACAAACTTATAGATCCAAACTAGGTCACAACGCACCCAATACAAAACATACAAATCAGGTACATAATGACTCCATGCTTTCCTATTTGAAGTTCTATTTTTTCATAATTTGTATTCATTTGTTATAACAAGGATAAACTGAAAATTAAATTTTTTATATCTTTTAATTGGTATGACAGTTAGGTTTAGTTTCTATTATAACTATGAGATTTTTTTTTTATTAAATTCGTATTATATGAATTCATAAATATAAATTTCTAAATTTTTAATTTCGTTGTTAACTTTCCTTTATCCCACATTCACGCATGCTCTTCGTTTTCTCCTTTGTCGTAATATGATCGTCCTTCTTCGACCATCATGAAAGCCATTACTACATCTACGAAGGATTTCGTGATCCAAAATCAATTTTTGACAAATTAAGAAAAAATAGGTGGAAAACCCAATCCAACTAAAATATTTCCTAAACTTATGTTTTGAACCCGTACTTTTTTTTTCAATAACCTTAAAACTGGTGTGTTAGACAAACCCAACCTTTATATTTGCATGTTATTTTGGTTGCGCTTTGAATCTTTTAAAGTTTTGGTTGTTGATTACATAGTGCAATATTTCATTAAGGACATATGATGTAAATGATCGTTTGAAATTGTATATGGTTATGACATAAGTAGAGTAATAAATTAATTAGATGCTGAATTGAGTCAGCAAAAGATGTTCTAAATCATGCAGTTGTGCCGGACTCAACTCCTAAGAGGGTGCTCTTGGGTTTGAGTGCTGTCATGTGCCACTTCTTGAGTTGGCGTGAGGCAGAGTACTGTTATGAGGTTCTAATGCATTCTTTCTTGATGTTGATAATCTTTTCGTTGTATTACAACATGTATGAATGGTAACATGTGATTTTGATGTGTTAATAACTGTTGTGGTATGACATTCTATACTTAGTATTTTCAAGAAAGAAAATACCGAGTATTGTTTGAGGATTTGTCGATAAGGAGGTACTCTAACTCTACCGATAGCTTATAATCACATAGATCAAGAGTATCATTTAACTGAAGCTACATTTTGAAAGAACTGGTCAACAGATATACAAATATTTCCTGCCAGATGATGTTATCATTGGTTAGATACTGTATGAATTCATAGTTAGAAGGGTCATTTGATATGTTAACCTCTTAGTCTAATTCAATGCACATTAGAATGTTTATTTTACACATAGAAGTCTCAATTGCCCTCCATGCTTGCTTCCAACAACAATACAAATGTTTGATTAGCGTTGAGTAACAAAAACTAAATCAAGATTTAAAATGTACAAACCATTCGAAAAAATACTAGAACCTAGTCAATTTTAGAACATAAAAACAATTTATTTGCTTATGTTTTAAAACATCACAAAGGTTGCAATTGTCCTGAAATTTAGGCTTCACCCTAGTTGACTCTCCAGGGATAGATGTATACTCACTCTTCTCACCTCATTTCTTCTTGGATGAAACTTTAGTAGTCTTGTCTTTCTAGAAATTTCTCTTCTTCTTCTCAGCATTTTTATAAGAGGCATATTGAACAACATGACCCGTACCTGTTTTCGTAGTTTGTTCTTCCTGAGATAGAATAGAAATCAATTCATCTATTGACCATTATAAGAAATCCTCAACATATTAAATAGGAAGAGAATTTAGTATATACCACACCAAAAACTTCTCCTTTAAAACAACCTTCATAGACTTGAGCTTGCGGTACCAAGTAGTGGATTTCATTGCATGCTCATGGACACCACTAACACCATCATATTTAGTCTTAGTTAGTAGACTAAGATAGCTTGAGTTTTCAGTCTTATCAAACTTCTTGAACTTGTTCCCTACATCCACAAAAAATTTCTTAGCATCGATGGCTTCAGGAATATTATTCTTGATGGTCTTCTCCATACTATGCTTCAAGATCATCAAACGTATCTTATTAGAAAGAGTCCATCTATCATATTTCATTTTTTCCTCAGCAAAAGATGTATCAGTAGGTATAGAAAGCTCATCTTCAATTAGAGCATCATGATATTACTAGGAATAGTTTAATCGATTTCATCTAGTCCTCATAAATTTTTCCATCCAACTTGATCAATGAACATATATGCATAGGCAACCATGAGAGTATCTCAAATAAGTTGTCACAACTCAAACTCGTATTCATTATGCAAAGAATTATTTAAAAACTGAGAGGAAGTCACAAATTTGTTAAGAAAGAAGAAGAAAAAGTTTCATATGATATGGATACAAGGCTTTTAGAAAGAAACTAATAAAAGGAAACTAATATCAATTATGTGATTTTATCTTTATCACATATTCAAATTACCATTAATTTTGTTTATTTGGTTTTATGATATTATTAGATTGTAATATTTTTTTTTTGTTTTCTTTATTTAGTTATACTCAAAATGGATACATTATTTGTATATATTAAGTTCTTTACTTTTAATCAAAATAAAAAAAAAAGAATATTATTCTCATATTTCTTGTTTATTTTTTTCATTTTTGTTCATCTCTCTATTTTTATAATAAAAAGTAAAATATAAATGTCTTATGATGTAAAGGAAATATAAAGAAGAAGAAATATATATATATATATATATATATGTAAGGTTGAAAAAAAATTATTTGTAATTATTTTGTTATCAATAATATCTGTATACACTTATCTCTAATCTTTTTAATATATTTTTAATTTTTATAGAAATTTTGAGTATTTACTTATATTTATTTCTATATTTATTAAGAAATATATAAATGTTCTAAGATGTTGAAAAAACTATTTTTTATATCCAATTTGTTATGATTTTGTTCTGTAATATCTGCATATATTTATCTATAATCATTTAAATGTACAATATATCTTTAATTTCGATATAAATTTTAATATTTACTTATATTCATTTCTATTAATATATATATATATATATATATATATATATATATATATATATAAATATATAATAATGATAGAAAATTAATTATTAATTGCTATTTCTTTTAACGTTTAATAATAGTAATAAGATAGGATCTAGTTAGTTGCATATGAATTTAAATAGGTTTTAAACTTTTATTTATTTTTATATTTTAGAAGATGATTTTATAAAAGTCTTTAAGATTGAAAATTTCTATTGGAGAAAAAGAAAATTCCGTCCAACTTTTTTTTTCATTTAAATTTGTAAGTGTTATTTTCTTTATCAACCTCAATCTTTCAAACCAATATGTAATTGATAGCCTGGATTAAATAGGAAAATATACTATATTTATAAATTAAATGAGAAAATATATTATATTTATAAATTAAATGGGAAAATATATTATATTTATAAAATAAGAAAATATGTTTTTTAAGTTGAAGGTTGTGAATTTTGAAACAAAATTAAACATTTTTTTCAACATATTTTGAAAAAGTAAATTCTGATAATTTTGAAAGTAGTATTCAAATTCCTTGAAATATTTTAAAATTAATTTCAAATCATCATTTATATCTCATGAAAACACTAACTTATATTATATTTTATTTTTAAATATAAAAAATAACTTTTAGAAAGAAAAATGATATATTATATGGACTAATACTAACATAACAATAACAATGTAGAATGCTAAATATGTATGATCTGTTTAGATTAACCTTTTATTATCGTCAATTTTGAAAAGTATCCTATGTTATCTATTATTTACTATATTATATAAGAATGTAATAAAAAATATTTCATATAAAAATAATTATTTTAATATAAAAATATTATTATATTTAATTATTGTAATTATACATATTTAGACCAACCAACCACAATGGTCCAAGTAAAAAAAAAGTTCATATAACCAAAAAGTTTAGCAAGAAAAAGTTCATAGGATTAAAATGTCAATAAAAATCTTATGGACTAGAGCCAATTTGTAGATTATTTTTTAAAGTAAAAAATTTTATTTAAAAATAAAAAAAAAATTTAAAAGAAAAATTTTATAACATAAAAAATATTTACTCAATCTAAATTTAAATTTAATATAGACAAAGTTAGATTAGACTTAAGTTAAATTAATCAATAATGACACCATCTCAAGTTATACATAAATCAAGGTGAGACTTAGATAAATTAGGTTCAAGTTAGTTTTGCACTGAATGAGGGTTAAGAAATGTTGTGTTGGACTAAATATAGGTCAGCCGGAGTGCAATTTCAGACAAATTAGATTAGGCTAAGATGAATCATGTCAGATCAAGTTAGGTTAGATTTATGTTAGCAAAGTCATGTCACTTCTAAGTAAGGTCCACTATATCTATTAGAGTTAGTTCACCTATTTATTACACACTAATTCTCTTTATCCATATTGTCATATCTTAAAAAAAATAATTATGTAATGCAAATAATATTTACTTAATTATTTAATGAATTATTTCATTTATTAGTGGTGTTTAATTTTTTTAAATTAAAGTTTTAACAAATTATTTATATTTTTTTTAGAACTTTTACATTTTCTTAGTCCGAATCTTATTTATAAATAAACACCTATTAATATTAATTTTTTAATTCAATATAAAATTACATAATTAGTTCTCAAAACATTTAATTTTCTGATAAAATTAATCCTCCAACAATTATATATTACCATTTTTTTTGCATTATAATAGTTTCTAAATAAATTTTATTATTAAATTTACCTTTCTAAAGTATTATTCTTTATTATATTTTTCTACTAAAATATTATTACTCAATATAATTACCTTTTTAAACTTTAATTTTTAAAAGAATATATATTTTTACACTTTTATTCAAAATGTTTATTTTTTAATTATTTTCTAAACTAATATTTTTGACTTTATTATCTTTCTAATTTGTTCCCTTTATTTTTTAAATAAAAAGATAAAAGAAAAATATAACTGGACTGAGAATTTGATTGGCATAAAATTAAATTCGGGTTGATGTTTCAACTCGTTTACATCAATTCATGTTCAAAATTCAACTTCTCAAATATTCTAAATATGAAATATCAATTATGTATAATTGGAAAAGGAAAAAAAAACTGAAGTGTAATATTTGAGTAAAAAAAAGTATGCGTATAAGTTTATTGAAATTAACACTCTTCTCATAATGATAGTGTATAATAGTATAAGTTAGTTATAGGATGATATACAATTATTAGATAGAATTTGTTGGTTCTCTCATCAAATTGAATCAACACTTTTTCTTGAACTATAGCAATTTTTGAAGGGAATCATAATGAAGTTAGTTGATAAAGGTATAGGTAACGTCAAATTCAGGTCAGATTGAAACCAATTAAGTTCAGATTAGCTTAATTTAGGTCTAAGTCATCTTGAGTTAGGTTAAAACTAATTTAGTTCAGGTTAACATTATTTAGGCCTAAGTCATCTCGAATTAGGCTAAACACGAGCGGTTAAATATTAATACATAATTTAACATTTTCTTCTTGTACATTCTACTTATTTTTCACAAAGAATAATATAATATTTAACACAATTCATGTAAATAATTAGAAACTTTCGGAAGGTTATGCTGCTATTATCAGTATTGAATAACACTTTTTTCTATTGTGACATGTGTGTTTATCAAAGTGAAATTTCACTCTCATCCTAAGTGACAACTAGATCTCCACAAGGTTGCTTTTGAAAATCTTTACAAGACTTGAAATTTTTCTTAAACTCATAGAATTAATATAAATTTTCATTTGTTCCTTGCTACCTTATACCTTCACCAAAATGATTGGTTAAAGTAACTCAATATTTGCATTATATTAAAACATAATTTTACTTCTCTAATAATACTCCATTAACATAAATCTCTGGCCTATGATTTAACATCAATCACATGTGATCTTTATATAAAATCATCCACACATGATTTAACACCAAATCTTCTAAGTATGGTTCCTCATAAATCTCAATTTAACTCCATAATTCACTAAACATTCACATAGAATGTTTATTTCAAGCAAAGCAATGATAGAAAAGTTTTAGTAATCATAGTTGGTCACTTAAATAAAATAAAGAAAGAATTGTATCAACCTTTTTATCTCTCAAACTTTGAATTAACACGTGAACATTCGTATGTTATTATTTAAGCGCATCATACCACTAAAACAATCAAACTCTTACTTATTCATAATACTTAAACAACCAAACTCTTACTTATTCATAACACTTAAACAACCAAACTCTTACTTATTAGGATTATCTTCTTATTCGAACTATTATTCATAAGTATTTGAGTTTCTCACTTGAAGAGTATATTGTCCCTAAATGATTAGAACAAACATCACAAATTAAATATTTAATTAATTTCTAATAAATTAAAATAAGTACTTTTTTAATTTAAAATAAATTTTCCCTAGTGTATTTTTCTTAACATGCATGTTTTAGTTTAATCTAAATTTAAAACACCGAACTTATTAAAACGACCTACAAAAGACAAAGAAAATTCCTCTAATTTATTTATTTTGGTATTATTTTTAAAAAATTTAGATATTAATATTAGTTTTTGTTTATTTGATTTTAAGTAGTTATTTTAATTATATTGTTATTAGCTAAATATATTAGTAATTAATCATATATATTTTATATTTGATCATTAAAATTATACTTTTTTTACGAGTAAAGTTATATGTTTATTTGTACACTTTTTATACTAACATGTAACAACTACATTAACTTTTCTTATTTTTCAAATAAGATAATAATACAAAAAAATTGATTCTTTTAAATTTAACGAGAAAGAAGTGCAATTAAATGTGAAAAATGTAAGTACCTAGAATAAAAGTGATAAAGGTAAAAAGGACACCTGAATATTATAATATTAAACTGAAAAGTATATAAATAGAAAAAGTATAATATTCAGGTTTTATTTTAATTAAATCATCATTTCTATAAAAAGAATAATTTCTTTAGTTTTTATATATTCTCTTTAAGTTTTTGACTTCGTTCCTTATCATACTGATGATCAGATATTACCTCTAGACTTGTGTCAGCAATTAGAGTAAGACTGTCCGATCAAAATTTTGAATTGAATAAGTTTATTCTCTACTTATTTTTTTAGTCATTTTTCAAGTCTTCCTAGCTATTTTAGAAATGATGCTTGCATGTAGCATTTAAGGCATCAATATGAATCTCTATTGGTTCAATGTCTTAGTGGTGCAGGCTGATCGTTGACAGAACTTTATGAAGGTTAGGTTATCCTTGTTATTTTAGCTTTGTAGTTCTTTTGAAGTGTTTTATTTCTAAGACAGGTAAGGAGAGTTGGCTTACATGCCTTGTATATGTTAGTTTGGTCTTCAAATAGAACCCTTAGGAGGCATAATGTGGAGGTGACTTCGTCATCAATGTTCAAGTTTGTTGTAGATCTGAAATGGTTCTTGAAATGAGTTTGAAATTATTTGATTACTTGATTTAGCTTGCTTTAGATATTAATCTAGCAATTTTTTGGTATGGTATTTCTATGTAAGTTAATCAAAATGAATAGAAAAGTTTTGAACATGTTTTAAACTGTAGCTATAGGTGATTGATAATTTGGTAAATCATCTACGAACTTTGATGAGAATGAAGTCTTGCCAGTGATTACTCAATTGTAGAAGATGAATTACCTCAAATTGAAATGGTTATGATGTAGACTTTAATAAAAAATTAAGTAGGTAGTAGAAATTTCCAATTTGGTTTCTTACTTGATTGGTTTTGATATGAACAGAATTCCTTTGAACTTGTTGATAGTTTGATATTAAAATGATAACCTGAAGTAGTGAATGAATTTTAAAAATCAGAAAGGCAGTTAGTTTTTGTAAAAACTTTCTTATGCTATCTTCCTTCAAGTGGCGAGATTCTCGCTCAAGCGAAAATGGGAACCTCCTCTCAGGTTCATTTTCGCTCAAGCAAAAATAGTATTAGAACTTAACCTCCTCTTAGGTCTATTTTCACTCAGGCGAGAAAATTTTCGCTCAAGCTAGAATATTCTCACTCAAGGTATTGAAGATTATGAAGTGTTTCAGATATTTGAACTTGAAATTGAAAAAGTGAATGAATGTATGAATGAAAGGTAGATAAATGATATTAGTTGAAATGTGTGGAATGGTGATTGAGACATAGTATCTTCAGGAAAGGACATACAAGTGTTGAGATTGTGTAGGTTGTGTATTGTCTAAGGATATGCTTAATAAGGAGGTATCCTAACTCTATTAGTAATGAGAATCAAATAGATAAATATTACTGGATGATGAGAATCGCATGAGGTTCAGACTGAGTGACTACAACTTAAAATATAAGTGGTAAAAAAAGATTCAGGTGAATTAACCTTGTCATATAATATTGTTGATTTATTGATTGGGGTTGTGTGGATTCACAGTTTGAAGTTGTATGACAAATGCACACCTTTAGGTGTATTCAATGTATGAGTTTTCCAGAATTTGCATGTTTATATTGTGAATGAAAAATTATAAAGTGTGTTAGTGATGTATGTGTCTCTATGTGTTTGTTAGAAAATAAAGTAAGAAAATTTGTATGCAAATATTGTGTTATTGATGATGATTATTGAAGAAGTTTTGAATTGCTAACTTATTCTATTTCCTTTGTATTTCATGTTTTGTTTTCTATTTGTAATGATCATGGATTACAACAAATGACATTGCAAAAATACACTTGAAGATGGTATTTAATTGAACAGATAACATAGAAGGAAAAAAGAGCAAAATAAATATTATAACATAATATCTAGTAGTAATAATAATAATTTATATTTATTAAAGAAAATTTTTCTTTATAATTGTTTTAGTGTATAAATTTTATCATTAATTTTATTTTATCAATCAATTATTTATAATAAAATTATAAAAATTATTTATTTTATAATTATTTTACTAAACACATATTTTATAAATTTAATAATATTTTTATTTTAATAATTACAATAAAAGTTACTCTTTTTTATTTTTTAATGTTTTGTTATCATAAAAAAATGGAGAAATATACATGGTAAATATTAATAATAATAATAGTATTTAGTATTATTAACACCCTATTTTTCTATTTCTCACATTCTCTCTCTAAGTCATCCTCTCTATCTCTCTCCCAATCTATCTTTTTTAACCTTTCTCCTTCTATATCTTATCTATTTCAAAATCTAACCACACACTGCAGTAGTTGAGGAGTCATACATCATTTCTATCTAATCGAATTTTTAAACAGAGTAAGTTCATATTTACCTTAAAGATTTCTTGTTACATCTTTTATAGATGATTTGATCATCAATATTGGTAGGATCAGTCAAGAAAAGTGATTTTATCAACTTGTTGTACCATATATTAAATTTTGGTTATGTTTGGATAATCTTGGAGTAACATCTTGGTTTGGAAATTGTTTTGAAGATAAGTTTTTTAGGTAAGGGAAACTAACTTAACTTTCAATAGTACCCTCGGCTAGAAGATCTGCATGTGGAGAGGACATAGTCCTGAGTTTCAATTTTTCTTGTAGGGATGTTATTTGATGAAATTGCTTGATCATATGTGAACATGTAAAAATGTTAAAATTTTGATAGTTTGGTAGTTAAGTGTTGTATTTCAGGTTCGAAAGGAATGTTGTGAATTAAATGGTAAGTATTGTATGTCAATGAAGAAAATTGTATGAAATTGAGGCCATACATTTAGGATAATGTTAAGTTGTTTTATTATTGTACATTAATTGTGAAAAGCTCATGTTTAACATAGATACTCTAGCTTTAGTGATGGTCTAACTCACATAGATTAAGATATCAGGTTGCGAGAAGCCATGAGGAAGTTCATACACACTATGACCATCATTGCATTTTAGGTATTGTCCGCTTTGGAGCTCGAAACTCTATCATAATTTTTTTATCTTTAAAAGAGGCCTCAGAGGGTTAAGGGAGGAGAGTGTATTTAAATGGACCTTGGCCTCGACTCCTAAGTGATGTGGGACTACTAGGTGTACTAGAACAAGCCCCCCAATTGAGAGTTAAGGGAACCAGGTTCCCCCAAATGGCACCAATATTCGAACCTCAAGTCCATGGGTTCAATCACTACATTTGAGGTATTGTTCGCTTTGGAGCTCGGAGCTCCATCACTGTTATGTCCTTAAAAGGCATCTCGGATTATTAAGGAAAAAATGTGTATTTAAATAGACCTTGGCCTCAACTTCAAAGCGATGCGGGACTATTAGGTGTACCGGAACAAGCCTCCGAGTCGGGACCTAAGGGAACTAGGTCACCTGATAGTCCCACTTCGCTTAGAAGTCGAGACCAAGGTCCATTTGAATACACCTTCCTCCCTTAACCCTCTGAGGCTCTTTAAGGACAAAATCGTGATGGTGCTTCGAGCTCCAAAACAGACAATACCTTAAATGCAGTGATTGACCCTAATGATGTCATCTCAATGAACTTAAGGTCGGAACATTGACGCCATCTTTGGAAACCTCATTCCCTTAGCCCTTAATTGGGGTGCTTGTTTTGATATACCTAATAGTCTCACATTGCTTAGGAGTCAAGACCAAGGTCGATTTAAATATATACCTTCCTTCCTTATTCCTTTGGAACGTCTTTTAAGAAAAAATTGCGACAGAGCTCAAAACGCCAAAATGGATAATATCGAATACGATGACCCTAACGATGTATCTCAACGGACTTGAGGTTAGAACAAAAGAAAATCAAAGTACAAAAATTACAAATAGATTTATATCTAATTAGAATGATTGTTATATATCAATATTGAAATGAAGTTAGATTATTGTGATTGTTATTTAAATTTTGTATAACTATGTTTGATTGAAAACAAAACTGAATTAATTATGAATTCTTAATTAAATTGGTACTTTTTATTTATAGTTTTGTATATTATAATTTGATTTTGATAACTTACCTTTATATTATGAAATGCGATAACTACACTATATACCAATATAAATATGTACGAGAAAAATAAAAATTTACTTTTATTTCTTTCGTTTATAAATATGTGTATTTATACCTATCCAATTAATAAGTTTGTATTTTGTCTGATGATTTTTGAGGTATTACATTTTTTAATTAGTTTCAGTTTTATATAATTAGCTTTGATGTTAGAAGATAAATATGAAGTAAATTTTTAAAACTGCATGAAATTTATTAAGTCTCTATTTCAAGATTTAATGTTTTAATTGATGTCAAGCGGATATAAATAAATTTATTTTAATAATAAAAGTACATAAAAATAATATAAATATAATATCAAAATTTTATAATGTTAAAAAATAAAACATAAATTTTTAAATTTTTATCCTTTAAATAAATATATTTGAAATTTCTACAATATACATCCATATTTATTAGTAATAACCAATTAAAAATTTATTTATATTTAAAACTATATACTGAGACATTTTCTTTACATATTTTACTTTTCAATATACTTTATTTATTTATTTATTTTATTTCCTTTCAAATAACCGTTGTGTAATTTTAAATAACTTTAATTCTAAATTTAAATCTCTTAAATAATATTTTAAATTCAAATAAAAGAAAAATAAATAAATAAACTTGTACTAAAAATATATTAAATCTAAAATTAATATATATTAATAAGTAAAACATTAAAAGTTATATTAACAATTAAATTTTAACTTAATAAAGTAAAATAACACAATAAAAATGTGAGGTCTGGATGTAAAATAAAAAATAGCAAATATCTTGGATTAATTTTTATTGTTTTAAAGAAAAAAAAAGTTAAACTTGTGATTTATTAAATTTTTATTATCATTCCACCAATTTTTTCTTTTTAGAATGATTTTATGGTTTATTTGAAGTGATTAGTTTATCACTTTACTATGTGTTTGTTCCTACCTGCAAGAGAGGATGAGTGTTTTAAGATCCAAGCATTGTTTCTTTCCCTTCTAAAATTCATGAAAATAAATTGGCTTTTTCTTAGTTAAATGGCTTTTTCTAAGTGGTTGTGTCTAAGGGTGGTGATCATTTCCTACACGCCAAACCTTCCCACACCACATTTTTAGCATATATATGAACTTAGCTATCTTAACCAATAATTCTTAACCATCTTCTTCTACTCTCCAACCATAAATCAATCTCTTCTCTTCTTCAATTTTCCTCATCCACCATTCTATTAATGGCTTCTTCTCCTTCTTTAGAAACCACAAAACAAAAAGGTATGCAATAAACTTAATACTTTTTCTTCTTATGGAATGCGTTCTATAGTTTTCTTCATTTTTAATGGTCCTTTTTTCTATAATTTAAAATAAATTATTTTGTTTCTTATATTTGTGCTTATCTTCTATTGTTGTAAAATTTAGGTTTAATAATTTTTTCTTTCATATTGATTAGAATTTCTTTCAATTTCTTCTCACTATTATGAATGCTTTTATTTTAGTCTCTAATTTAAAAAAATACTGAAATTAAATATTTTTTTTTTAAATTGAGAGTATCAACATTAGAACAATGAAACCAGATATCTCTTCATTTAAAGTTGACGTGTCGATACATGATACAAGTAACAAATGTAACATATAAAAATATCTTCATTATCAATCTGACGAAAAAATTATATTACTCATTTTTTTAAATATCGAATTGAAAACATTCAAAATATAGAAACTTTTTAAAAAAAAAATCATTATAATAAAGAAAAAATTATTAAACCTAAAATTTATGATTTTAATCTTTATAAAATAAGACAACTTTGATTTTAGTCCCTATAAAATAATTTCTTTGATTTTCATACCATTAAAACTTAAAGTTTTTACTTTTTACCTAATTATCAAATATTTGTTAACAAGTCATCTTACTCACAAAATTATTTCTCTCCACCATTTCATATTCTCATCTTATAATTAATAGAGATAGTAAGCAGTTTATAAGAAATAATCACTCATATATGGCACTCCAAAATTATATATTGTTTTATAAAAAGTTCATATAATGTTATGTTATATATATTCTTAAAATAGGTGGTGAAAAACCAATCCCACTTCATGAAAACGTTCTGCAGAAGCATGCTGCTTTCTTTGACAAGAATCAAGATGGTATCATTTATCCATGGGAAACATTTCAAGGTTACTTTTCCTTTCCCTTTAAAGTCATCTTTAGCTTTCACTCTTTAACATTTCATTTATCATATCTTATATAGTTTAATGTTATTTCTTATTTTGTTAACTAATTCTTTTGGAATACTTTTTCTTTTTTATGTAGGAGTACTGGAGTAATATCGATATTTTTTTAATTATTTGGTTAAAAATTAAAACAAAGAATAATTTATTTAAATAAAACTTCAAGAGGCTGAGAGTTGAAAATTACGTGCAGTTATGTAAGTAAACAAACATAACAACTGGAATAATTTTGAGATAAAGAAATATATGAGTTAAAGTAATTAACTCTTTTTACTACTACTATAGATTATTATCTCGGTGCATTAATTATTTAAAAATAATTTTAAAAACAATAATTATATATAAATTTAATATTGTATAAAACTTAATTGGTTTTCGAATAAATGTGAACTAGTTACATATATCCCATGTTCAATGGAAAAAGAAAATATTATTTTGTCATTGTGCTAAGCATTTTCATTTTAGAAGTTTTCAGCATTATTGCATTTTAAAATTTTGGACACTAGTTAATGTTTTGTAAATTGAATGATTGGATAAATTTCTCCATTAAACTTTTAAGATGAAAATAAAATAATTTTTGTAAAGAAGTTTTTACAAAAGAATTCGTGTGACTCATAAAAAAAATGAAAAAACAATTTTACAGAGTTTATTATATTTTTTTATTTGTGATTAAATGCAGGCTTACGTGAAATTGGAAATGGAATCTTTTCGTCTCTTGGACTTTCTATGTTCATCAATTTGGCTCTTAGTCAAACCACTCGTCCAGTACCTCTCTTTATTCCTTAAAATATTTTATTTTCTCAATTCTTGTAGTTTTTATTTGAGTTTTTGATAGGGAAAAAACTATATTATTTTAACCTCAGTATTTAAAAAATAAATTTCAATCTAATTTTGTTCATTACATCCATTATTATTTATGTTTAAATTTTAGAAGATTATAATTCGCCCATTATTATTATTTTCAAGATAAAGTTTTCGGCCATTCACTATAGAATAAGTGTAAAATAGTAGAGCAAATAATTTCAATAATAAAGAGTTGTTGTCCTTAATGTGGTATATGATGGCATATGTGTTCAAACCAAGAATTATAATATTTAAAAAAAGATATTTCGGATTAAATAAAATTTTATGGTTCAAAATCTAATTTGAATATTTTTCCTAGCACTTGAGTGATAGTCATAAATAAATAGTTTATTAGAAGTTATTATGGAAGCTTTTAATATCTAGTTAAATAGAGGTAAAAGTGGGCACGAGTAAAAATCTATATATACCTAAGTAATGAAAACTTGTTGGACCAAAAAAAAAATATATGTTAAATTAGATCACAAAATCAGGTGAAAAAAATTCGATTAAAAGCCGAAAAGTAGTAAAACATTTTTTATTTCCTTTATTCTATCTATAAATATTTTATTATTAATAAACATAGGTGTATAATGTTGAAATTTCAACTTGAGTACAATAACATATTTTAAATTTTTCTACATTTTAAATCTTAATATATATATATATATATATATATATATATATATATATATATATATTATTTTTTAGTTTTTAATATCATAAAATTATGATATCATAATATTTAATATTATGTTATTTGTTTTTTAGTTATTATGATAAATTATTATTACTGATTCAATATTGATTCGATCATTAAACTTGCAACGAATATCTTGGCTGATTGAATAATCAATCTAATTTTAAAAAAAAAATATAAACTCCTTAAAACATTTTCTTAATCTATTAATAACCACTTATCTTGGTTTATTGTGTTTTAGGGAAAGTTTCCATCTTTACTTTTCCCAATTGAAATTAAGAACATCCAATTAGGCAAACATGGCAGTGACACTGGAGCCTATGACACTGAAGGAAGGTAGTAAGTTATTTTCACACAGTATTCCACATTTCATATTGTTGTTTTAATTTGCTGATATTAGTTAATTTATGACCATTTTTTTTAGGTTTGTTCCTTCAAAATTTGAAGAGATTTTCACCAAACATGCACATACTCATCCAAATGCCCTAACATATGATGAGCTAATGGAGATGTTACAAGCAAATAGAGAACCCAAAGATTTGAAAGGAAGGTATAAATTGGCCTTTTAATTTCTATAATGGGATCAACATTTTCACTATTAATTATCATTATTTTCTAATAAAAGAATATTCACATGTATTGCAAAGGATTGGTGGCTTGGTTGAATGGAAAATCCTTTACAAAGTTGCCAAAGACAAGAGTGGCTTATTACAGAAGGAAACAATCCGAGGAGTTTATGATGGATGCTTGTTTGAAATGTTGAAAAAGGAACATTCTACACAACAAAAGAAGTGATTCATTCTTTAGATAATGATAATTTTCTTTTTCTTTCATATATAGACACACTAATATGTAAAAGGAATAATTTGTTCGAGGTGGTGAAGTTGATTTTAAGAATAAAGGGTGATAATTTATTCCAAATTTAGTCTGGCTTTGGGTTTATTTGTTCAAGTTATAAATGTATCTATGTCATCTATCATATACATATATATTTGGAATTTGTGGTGAGAAAGAAAGCACAGTTTGTTGTCTGATGGTATATATGTTAAGTTCAAATTCATCGTTGTGATGTGTATATAATAAAATAAGAAGTAAATTTACTTATCCACAAGTATATTATTGAACTTCTAATTGAAGTAATTAACATCTATAACCAATTGGTTAAAAGTAATGTCCTTTAATTTTTTACTAAAATATAAATAGGCAACGAATTGTGAACTTTTCCTTTTTGTCAACCATTATAAGACTATCCTAAAATATGTTAATCGTAAAAGCATTATTCCTAAAATATATAATAGGTAACGATTTTTTTAACTAGTGCTATTTCTTTCCTTAATAATATAAAATTGTTCATAAACCATAGAATAAAAAAAATAATTGTTGGCAATTCCCACATCCATGATTTTGGAAATGTTTCTAAAATATAGGATAATCCATACATTTATAAGTGTGAATGTTATTTTTTTTCTATAGTTTCTAAATCGTTCTTAAAACATAAATAGATTATAATTTATTTAGCGTTGAACTTTATGAAATCTTAATCGTACCATCTTAAGAAACTATCAACTTAATTATATTTATAATCAACTTGTATAGTTACCTAATTCAAGGATTTAAAAAAAAAAGACTAACTTAGTGCTTTTATTTCAATAGAAGTCTAAATTATGACTTAAGTATCATAATGTTACTTTTCTCACCTAAAGGTGGTTGTTATTTATCAAATACAATGGTGAAGGATTGAAATACTTGCATAATAGATTCTTTTAACTTTGTGCTCTCTTTTATTATTTAACAAATTCATCATTTTTTATTACATTTGTTCTTTTGGTATAATAATTATATGTGTTCTTTTGGTATAATGTTGCTTTTGGATAATAGTTAATGGTTGATAAGGTTTCTCTAATGTTTATTGTTGTGATTTTCTCCTGTTTGCTTAGGTTTATGAAGTGATCCTGTTTCATACCTTATAATTTGATATTAAGAAAGAATTTGGATTTTTTTCTTTCATGGTAGAAGTAGAAGGTCAAATATTAAGATGTGTGAGAGAAATAAAATGATTTTGATAAGTTTAATAAAAGTGATTTTTTTTAAGAGACAAGAGAAATCCTAAAAAAATATTTTACACATATATCTTATATTTTGATCCGATATATCAAAAGTACTTTTGATCCGATAGTGAAATTTAGTTTTTACCCTTATGTTTTATCTTAATAAAAGAAGAGTTCTCTATGCCACATGTACTTCTTTCCAAAATTTTCCTCTATTTTCAATTAGTTGGTTTAAGTGTTTTTTAATTTTCTTCTAATGTTAATCCAATGCTCTATAATACTTTCTCTTCTTTTATAAATTTTCTTTATCTTTGTCTTCCACATCAACTTTATCACTTTTCCGTATTTGTAAATAATTTGAAATAGAATATGATGTTGATAGTACGAAGAATTGGGCCTATTTTATTTTAAAAAGACTAATTCATAATCTACTAAGAAGAAACTTAAAAGTGATCACATCAATTAATTTACTTATGATAATTAGGATTTTGCAAAATACTATCTTTTTACCTAAGTCATTTGTGATTCATAACTATCATTATTCCATTAAGTATTTGAAAAATAATACAAACTTAATAAGAGATATGTCAAAGTTGGTGAAGTTTCTTAAACAATATGTCTATATGATCAAACATAAACGTGGAAAAACTAATATGGTAGTAGACACTTTTTCAAGAATACACACTTTATATCACAATCTTGAAAATAAAAGTCCTAGATTTTGTTCACATAAAAAAATTGTATCTATGACAATTTCTCTAAGATTTCTTATGAGTGTTCAAATGGGTCATACATAAGATATTCTAAACACAAAAGATATTTTTTCAAGAAAAAAAAAAAGAAAAAAAAAATTGTGTCCGTAAAAGATCTTTAAGGGAAACACTCATTAAAGAAACATATGAAAATAATTTAATGGGACATTTTGAGACCTTTAAAACCTTCAAAATTTTTGTATGAACATTTGTTTTGGTTAGATACAAGAAAACATATTCAAATATATTTTTTTTATGGATGTATAACATTTAAGAAAATCCAGTCTAAGGTTGAACCTTCACGGATTATATATCCCTTCCTATTTCTAATTTGCTTTTAGTTATGTTTTAATAAAGTTATATTAAAGTGTTTTTAGATTTACCGGAAAGTAAGGAAAAATATTTCAATTCATTACATGAAATTTAATCAATTAAAATAATTTAAAAGTCAAAATTATCTATTTGACTCTATTTTAATCAATCAAAATATTTGTTTTTTTACATATTATAATCATTTAAATACCAAGTATTTTTTATCATTTTATTTAATAAATTAAAATAAATTTTATTATTAAACTCAATTAACAATAACTTTAACATATTAAAATATTATTTTAATATATTAAAATTCTGATGGTTATATTCTATGATATGTTTTAATCGATTAAAACTATAATGTATATCTATTGCACATATCAATTTCATGATAGAGACTTGAGATACTCAATATTTTTTGGAGTCATTTTATTTTATACTTGTGATTAAAATCTTTGGTTAAAGAACTTTATTGTATGATCATCTTTATTTTATTTTTTTAGTCGTGCTTAAACTTTTCTGATGATCTTGTTATTTTTTTAATCTTCTTTAGTGTATTCGATCTAAATGAGAATTGTTAAAAATATTATTTATGATAAGCTTTCACAAGTAATGGTAAAAATTTTTATAAGGTTATGTGTATTATATTTTTATTAATAATTTGCAAAGCTTAAAATATAGTGGATTATTTAATAAAGATGATGATTAGAGAATTAAATATAATTCTTGTGATAGAATGAACTAATAATGTAACTTTTAATGTTATAAAATGTTTTTATTGATATATTATTCATGTACTTATTTTTTTTTAACTTAGAGAAACTCCCTCAATATTACATTTAAGTCTTTTGTAAAATCTGTTTTATAACTGATTAAAGTGATCTAACAAAAATTACTCATTCTACTAATGTGAAAAAATATTTCAATTGATCTTCTTAAATTCAGACTATGATTCTTAGATATTTAGAGTGTTTTATTATCATTAAGATAAAGTTTATAAAAGAACAAAATTAAAGAGAGAATGATGAATTTATGGAATCTATGCATTGCATTATTGTTTTCCCATCTTGTAACATCTTATTACTCTTTTTACTACAAGAAAATTATTAAATAATATCTAATTTAGAAAAAAAAATAATTAGTTACTATATCATCTAATTTAGAAAAAAAAATAATTATTATAAAAATAATAACTAATTCAGAAAAAAAAATAATTAGTTAATATATCAACTAATTTAGAAACCACAAATAAATCACTATAAAAAAATTATTAAATAGTAACTAGAAACAAAAAATAATTAGTTACTATATTAACTAATTTAGAAACAAAAATAATTACTATAAAAATAATAACTAATTTATAAATTAAAAATAATCAGTTACTATATCAACTAATTTAAAAACCAAAAATAAACCACTATAAAAAAATTATTAAATAGTAACTATAGACACTAAAAATAATTAGTCAATAAATTAACTAATTTAGATACTACTTTATAAACTAAACATTATTAGTATCTAAAATAAATTTTATTATTAATAAAAATTATAATATAATTAATTATTATAAAAGATAATTATTTATTTATAAATAATTTTCTTAAATCTTTTGTTAA
>Ga0099824_1000646_pt1 | contig 43395 bp, 26 predicted proteins | sample SiratrowhiteBW_FD_76837 | JGI IMG/M metagenome (GOLD analysis project Ga0099824, IMG submission 76837) | Root nodule microbial communities of legume samples collected from California, USA - Siratro white BW | ecosystem: Host-associated > Plants > Roots > Nodule | place: USA: California... | reverse complement strand
GAATGAAGAATTCAAAAGAGTCCATATTCCATCAGAACCTCCAAATAACATTCCTGTTTCTGAATCAAATCTTCTCTGGCAAGATTGGCAACAAGAAGACAAAACTGAAAAAGAAGAACTTTTTTGGAAAGAAGAAAAGAAACAGAAGGACAAGACAATCTGGCAAGATTCCCAAGACCCTTGGCCACCTTGGCCTTCCAGCTCACGAGATGATCTAAATGAATCAGATACAGAAGGATAAGATCTTATCAGAAAATTATCCAGCAAGACTCAAAGGACAGACAACAAACACTGCAGACATATTCAGCAAAGCTCAAAGGACAGACAAAAAGCACTGTGGATATAAGACAAAATGTCCTTGTTAAATATTGTTCTTTACTTTATGTCGTTGTCACATAGTATTTTCTACTTTATGTCAATTTTATGTCGTTGTCGCATAGTGTTTTCAATTTTATGTCACTGTCAAATAGTGTTTTTAACTTTATGTCACTGTCAAATAGTGTCTGATGTATTATTGCTCTTTTGTTTGTATATGAGTCCCTTTGTCTATAAAAGGGAACTCAGAAGAATGTATAAAAAAAAAGACAGTTCTTAAGTTTGAATAATATCAGTTTTTCATACTATGAGTTTCTAAACCTCTCTTCTCTTCTCCTTTCTCTGAAAATTTTAGTTTTGTATGATGTGATTTAGTCAAGAAGGAAGAAGTAATCTCTGGACTAGTTTTAGACATGTGTATGCTGTGCACTTACCTCTGTTTGAGGACCCTGTGTATCAAAAACATGTCTGAACCGATCCACTTGATATTTCTTATTTTATCCGTTATATGTATTATGAATAAAGAATCTGAAGTGTGAAAGTAAGCATGATGCATTAGACCATCTTTATAACTTTAATACAAATTCTTTTATTTTAATAATTGTTTTTTTTATTGTCATAAAAAAGTTACACTTAACGTGTGTTATAAATAGTATTTAATACTGTTTATTTGTTTGTTGCTTATTTGCAATTGTTTGCACGCTATTTCATGCCAGTCTGACACTGCAATTTTAGCCGTTAATGGCTATTTATTAAATGGCATTGGATCAGAGAAGAGCAGATTCATATGCAGTCCCAGAAATAAATGGCATCTGTTCCCTTTGCTTGACATATAGGTTACCAATGCAAATGGGTTGACATTTCTTAATATTAAATTAAACAATTAAATCAACCTTATAACAAAATACTAGTAATAAGTTTGGACACATAAGAGCTACCCCAAAAGAGAAAAGGAGAACAATATATTGAGCAAATTACAAGTTAGTGGACAATTATTTCCTCGTGCAATTTGCTTCAGGAGTGCTGAGTTGATAGCTGTACAAAATAAATATTGGCAAAAAATATGAAATTTTATGCATGGATACGTCAGCATTTAGAATGGGCACACTAATTTAAACAATAAATACACCAATCAGACTGACATGGGTGCCTAGGATTTTTTCGATGTAAATTTGTATGTTGCAAGGGAGGTTAACTTATAAGTAGACATATATATTTTGAAAAATTAGTTTCTAACCCAGTTACAAAATTCTACAAATTAAAAAAGAAGTTCAAGTGAGTTAAATGTTTTTTTTACACGTACCAGATAATAATTTAAATATTTAAAAATAGGTCTATCTAATGACTTTTCTTCCTCCTAGTAATGTTATTATTATTTGCTGATGTAGTTTTTAACTACGGACAGTAGGTAAATAATTGTTGTGTATAAAATGAGGTTGTTGTGTATTTATTTGCCTACGAAGCAAAAGCTTCATTTGCTGATGTATCTTTTAATTATGGACGGTGAGTTAACAGAAGGACCATAAAGAATTGGAACATAGTTTCTGGTGAGTGCTTGCAATGCCTCCATTTTACCTTATCATTTTATTTTTGTTAAACAGTGACACAGTAGCAACCACCACACACAGTTGCCCGTGAGTCTTGAATTCTTAATCAAACATAGGAAGAAGCCTCTCACCATTGGCAACTGTAATCTAATGATAACCATGCGGAAAATGGAAAAGTATCAACATGTTGAACTTGCTTCTGAGTTCTCACAGTTTAATGGAAAGTATGAACCCACAAAACAGAAAGTATATAAAAAAAAACAAAAAAATATGAATAACAAAAGGAAGAAAACACAGAAATACCGTTTTGAGATCAACAAGTAAAGTAGAATGAACAATATGTGCAATATATCTATTTCCTTGATCCAATTTCCAATATGTTAATGTCATTATAAGTACAAGATAAAAGACTACACGTAGTAACTGATGAATCATGAAATAAATAAAAACATTTTTTTTTTCTGTTTTCCTGAGTTGTGATGAGTGAATGAGTAATGGTACTACCAGAAACAAGAGGAAGAGTCGATTTTGCGGTTGTGGGCATTGAGAAGGCGTGAAAACCTTCTCCTGCGGTAATAGAGGCCGCATTTGATTCTGATCCTTGAAAACACCAACCTCCGAAGTTTCTTAGCAGATCGCAGCCTTAGCCACAGAACCTTCTTCACACGAACCAACGACCCTTTCACCCTCTCTTTCAGACTCTTCTTTCGACAGAACTGATAGCTTCTCAAGAACAGTTGCCTCTTCTCCATCATAGTGTAGCTGTGCTCGGCGTCAGGGTAGTAATGCCCGAAAGACTCACTCCGAAATAACGGGTTCAGACTAACACTACCCATCATCACATTCTCACTACCTTTCCTCTGATTATTACCAACGATTATCATGGTGCCACCCAAAAGGTAAAACAGAAAAGACAGCTAGAACAAAACAATTCCAGAATTTAGCGCCATTAAATAGCAGTGAGAATAAATGGCTTGGTTTCGTGGTGAGAAAAGATAGAGAAGAATGGAAAAGGGGTATGAACTGTAGAGATTCCACGCACCTTATTGTTGCTTGCAACGCGAGCCAAGCTGTGCGCCGCCGCAATAGCTGAAGCTAAAGACAGCTCCTTTTTCACTACCTTACCATGCGATTATTGGTTGTTTCTTACAACTATTTCTTCTCCGAAAAGCGTAACCACTTTAACACGTGGATCCTTCGATACGTTGATGTTTTTTTTAATGGACGGTCACGTGTCTTCTGCCCTTTCACCACTTTTTTTATTACTTTTTTTTTTCATTTTCGTTTTCCACGTAATTAAGTTTATATACATTCAAGGGAGTAAAAATTGAAAAATATATCGATCAAAAATAAAAATACTACATGATAGATTTTTTTGCAAATAACAATAATTGAGTTATAAAACATACCATTAAACTTATTTGTTTGCATTTTCATATCGTAGATTTTGTTGCTCTTTCTTGCTTTATTTCACTATGCTATAAATATGTGAGTGACGATTTAGGCAGTCACACGACGACATCCACTTCTCGTGCTCTTCATGGTTGGCTTAACTCAAAGCCATCCTTATCCAGTGAGGGGAGAAGTGAATTTGGACGTTTCTTATTTTTTAATCAGAAATTTAATAAAAACACGCAAAAAGAACAGAATATAACAAAATAATTCCCAGAAAGGGGTAAAAGCTTTGGTGTGTGGGTCAATGGTGAAGGGTGTCCCTTGACGTGTAACAGTAAATGCAAGAAAGACCACAAATCTTTGCACACAAGTGACAACAACTGTACACAGTATCTAGCGGAATTGGAATAAATAAATGATAAATGATAAAATTTAGTTGGGTTTATGAATTGAAAATATGAGGAATTCATGCAGCATAAGCAATTGGGCTAAGATAGCGTTGTTACAATTGTTCAAAGCATTGGATAAATTAACGATTAATCAGCACGATACGCAACGCTCGTGGAATATAACAGTATTTCTGGTTGTTCAAAGAGTTGGATAAGAAAGTTTTAGTTCAGTTCTCGTGGTTTCTTACCGAATCAACATAAGGTGCAACTACCATTTTAATTCGCCATCCTTCTACATTATCAGCAACTTTAAGCATTCCTACGTGGATCTGCATTCTGCACCTTATTCCAACATACTAGAAAACATCATTTTTCTCTGTTGATTCAATGATTCAATGGTTTGAACATATGATTTTCACTTTTGACTAAATTCAAATAAGAACGAGAAGTCTTTCTTCCAGATATCCTCTATCATACATGTTAGATATATACTATATAGAATCACAATCACAGAAGCCTTTAAAGTCTTCCAATGAGTTATGGATATCAACCACACGCTTAATGGTGACCACAATTTTCAAATGTTTTGTTACTATCAACAACCATAATCAGCACCACGGTCAAAAAGTGAATGTGAATATCTAAAATCTCTCAATGATGAAAAACAGGTGATAGTCTTGACCTGTTCTTATCATATCGAGAAAAAAAAAAACTTAAATTTGACAAAAGCTATAGTAAAAAAAAAAAATGTTTTGAAAAAAAAATATTTAACAAAAAAAATCAAAACCTATGACTCAATTTACCTAATTTCATCTAATCTTATATCAAAGTTGTGTTTGATTGATTTAAGTCTGATAAAAAAATGCAAAATTTCAATCCAAGTTTTTTTTTCTTAAGTTTGACGAAGGATTTGTTTAAGTTTACATATACTCGTCTTCTTATATTTTAGTAAAGTAATACTCACTTTTGTTATTTTATTTATGAAAGATATAATTTTAAAAATATTATAAAATTTCTTTAATTTTATATTGAAACTTCAATTTTTTAAATTTTCATAATTTTATATTTAAATTATGTAAATATGATATTTTAAAATTAAACAAGTAAACATAACTTTACTAAATATACATGAGACTAGAAAAATATTTATTGAATTGGATAACCTAATCTAAATAGATTGGGTTGAATACTCCTTCTTTTTGTCGAGTCGAACTGTTAATTTCTTGAGGGGCATATCCATTAAAGTTGTATAATAATAAATCAAGTTGTTTCCACGTATATTTCCTCTAATTATATAGTTTATATTATATATTTACTAATCAAGAGTGAAAATATTATCTATATATTATCCTACAATTGGAATAACAAACTTAATAGGATTTTTTTTTATAGTTTTTTAAAAGAATTGCAAACATATAAAATTGATTAAAACTATATAAAGATATTGCGACTATTAAAATTTATGAACTTTACACAATAATTTTCGAAAGTTTCAACATATAACATTTCCATTTACAATATTAATTTATTGAAACCCTAATTTTTTACCGGAAAAAACTTAAATTTTAATCTAAAAATGATAATCTCTTAATTACTTTTATACAAGATTCATATAAAGAGTAAGTGACAATGATCAAGAAATTAAATACTATGTTTAATATGAAATATTCTTGTTTTTCAACTTTAGTTCTACAACTTCAACTTCAAAAACATTTTCAATGTAATAAAATTTAAGAAAGTATAAATAATCAAACCATGCGCATGAAATATATAAGAAAGACTTATGAAAAGAAATATATATAAATAAAGAAAATACAAATCATATGTTAACTATTTTAAGAATTTGGAGTACAAAAAATGAGTAAGAAACTGTGAAGGTTGAAGGTGAAAGACTCTCCCAAGCTCTCCACATCTAGAGTATGTACTAATTTTAATCATTTAGAAAATGAAGGGCGAATCCGTTAAATAATTCTGCAATGACGGAGTTATTTTTTATCAAACTTTTTTTCTTAATTTAAATGTTTTAATTAATAACTCATGAATAACTTTGAATATTTTCACTAGTCATAAAATTGGGTTGGCAAAAACCATGTGATTCCCAATTGTTACAGGTAACGAAGGTAACGAACATGATTTCTGCCGACAACGCTCAAATGTAAATTTTAAGAAAGCATTTTCATATCCTTAATCCTGACAGTACCATAAACTCATAAACCATATTAGCTTAAAAAATAAACAAAATAAATACAGAATTGACAAATTAGAGGTCATGTTAATATCACATGGTCGAAAAGTTTAGCATTTATAGCAATTTTCCAGGAGCGAAAAGTTACTAAAACATGAAGTAAAAAATATGGCTACAAGAGTTTGCCCACGAAAATTAGAAAAGACCTAACCTGGCCAAGGAAGGTTAAGACGAAGCTTCACACACGAATAAAATGCACTGAATTTTCAACGCAGAAGTGATACAAATTGTAACAGATTCTGAGAAAACCCTCATCATCAATAATACCTATAGTGTCAAACACAATAAATATAACGAGGTTCCATAAACGTAAATAACGACAACAGTATTGCTATAATCATCAAAATCAACAAGAACCAATATCTTATGGTGTATGGGAGAAAATAATCAATTAATTCTGAATCAATATTTTGGTATTTTTCATGTTTAAACTCTGAGGCATGTCAACAGGTTCCGTATCTACAATTTACACACAGAAACAACCATTGGAGACAATTACAGTATAAAGACCGAGACTGACATCAAGGACTGCTTTGCTTAAGAGTGAGGTCGACTAGTTAACACAAATGTATGTCGCACATGATCTGCTTAATTCCTTTCCCAGAATTTAAGAACCCACAATCATAGTTCTTTCCAAGCACAGAAAATATGCTGGATGCCCCTCTAATCTCCTCCAGCGATAACATTTTTCCCATCAAAGCTACCTCTGAATATTCCCCATGGTCACCTACCACCAGCTTGATCAACCGCAGGAACTTCTTCAGGGTAACTGGATACATCCAAGTCAATAAGGGTCATGTCGTATGGTTCCGGAGTAGAATTGGACAAATCCACAAGCAAGGAAGATTTCGTTGCATCAGAATTTGAAGCATCAGGCACGGAATTTGAGGGACTGCTACTAGTAGAAGAAGACAAACTTGAGAGCTGTATGTCATCTAACTTGTTTCCAAATATATTCTTATTTCTTCTCACTGAATCCATCTCAGGGCCAATTGGAACAAAAGTCCGCGACCTGTATTTCTTAGTTCCCTCCTCACCTTCGCTGTGATTATATAGAACATATTCGTGATACGTTGGCGCAAACTGCCAAAAGTTTGATTAGTATCAGATTATCCGCACAGAAAATATGAAAGAAAAGGAGACTCATTTCAACAATAATATGGGGAACTAAAAATGCATTGCGGCATAACGGTTGCAAAGCCTGAAGCCAATGCCATGTTAACAGTGTTACAGACAGAACATATAAAGCAAGATTCACCTGGTGCACTGTATCATGGTAAAAATCATTTAACTTCAAAGCATGCCCAAGGCTAGCCGTCAAACCACGGGATCCACCTATATTAGCACCGGCATATTCTTGGTATGGAAATGCATAAAAGTGGCCAACAGCAGCAACAAGCATCTCAACACAAATGATAAAATTTTGAAGTAGGGCAGCTTCATCAGCATCCTCAATGAATCCGGACTTTGCAGCAAGGAAGAATAACACTCCCTAAGAAATGTAAAAAAAAATGTCACCCTGCTTCAACCCTCAAAAGTAAAACAAAAATATCACTGGAACGAAGCAAGACCAAACTAACTCTTAGTCATTTTTAATTTCTAAATAATACCCACAGGACAACAAACCGTGTGAATCAACAAAAATAATGAAGCTGTTAGACTTCTTGGCATCATATTAAATAAATGTCATAACACATGCATACATGAGTGCCATTTCTCTTTTATTATTTTTTTAATTGCTATGTCAATTACCGGTGGCCTCAAATAAGTTTATACCAGTAAGTGAAGTAAGGAAAATAGAAAACTAGGGAAACGAAGACAACGGGAGGGAGATGAAAATTATAGGTGACTGAAGACTTTCACAAACAAATCAATTCCTAAAATTTAAAGTATGCTGGTGTGTCTGAGACGAAAACTAACACACCAAATCCAATATTTAGTACCTATATAAGCAAAGATGTTATAAATCCAGGGTATATCCAATGTCTGTTCAACAAAGATATATGACTTTATATCCCAAGATTTAAGATGCAAAATACTTATTTTCCTTCTTTTAAAGTGCTGGAGGCTTTTGCTCCAAACAAATTACAGCTCATCTCAAGATCAAACAGGGCATCCTCATTTTACATTACACTCACATCCTTTATGAAGGTCACAAGCATGTGTACCAAAAAAATGACACTCCTTTTTCTGTTCTTCATATATTACCAACAACCAGCAACAAGATATATAGTCAAAATTAAGAGAAAATAAAGGACCATAACTATGAATGAGATGTAAAATCACCTGCCAATAAGTCAGGAACACAACAGATTTTATTATAATAAACTTTGGAACAGGATTGAATGGTTGAAGCAGATCCTTGCATGCCACATAAAACAAAGCAAGCACATACAGAGCCATTGTATATGAGATCATATAAATGATCGTAAGATACAAGTATGACTGCTTTGGGTTGAAATTTCCATCTTTATACTTCCCATTTGCATAAAGTATGAGTGTCACAACAACTAAAATGGGCTTCAAAATCACAAACTGCAGACATCCTTGCTTGCATTTACGAATGAAACGCCTGAAATAGAAGTTTTAGAAGTGAGAAACGAATGCATATCATGATATACTATCATCCCACCATATCAGAAGCTTCTACTAAAATCCAATCCATGCCTCTCCGGGATGTCTAAGTTATTTTCCAATAAATAATCCCTAAAAAATAATTCTCCACATAGTGTGGCAAATGCATCATCCTAGAATTTACAAGTTACAAAATAGGTAATAAAAAAAAACTCCATAGACAATTCGAGGGATAATTTTCAAGGAATATAAACTATATTCTGGTGCAAAGGCTTTTAATCCAAAAATATGAATCAGACATAAACCTACCCATCCAGCGGTATAGGAGGAAAGCAACAAGTCATCAAACAGAACGATGGCTTCAGAACTCGACCACTCAAACTTATTACAACTGCTCCAGGACCACCAACCCATGCCAGGCACAATGACAGAAAATTATAAATGACCCACGCTTCATAGCTGAAACAATAGACAAGAGAAATCAATCATGAAATTGCACCAATCTAATAAACATAGGTTGGCAAAATTCATTGTAGTTTTACGACAACAAAAAATGTGCAAAGTGCACTTAAATTTCCAAGCTAAAATGTAGTAGGCAAGTACACTAAATAATGTACAAGTGAATAAAAATCACTAAATAGGACAAAGCAGAGTGGAGTGGCGGGGAGAAAGAATTGCCTTCCCACTCTTGTGCTTGTATATGCAAGTGCTCTGCGGCGGCTATGCCACCTCACTTACATCAACAATGGAAGAATGTAACTTTTCTTAAGCATTAACAACAAAAGCCGTATTATCCCACTCGGTGAGGTCCACTATATGAATCACATAAGGTATTTGATTCGGTTAAATACTAAATTTCAAAGATATTATTCACCATAACATAGCTCTTAACGGCTTCTCGCAATATCCTTATGAGTCTCTCTCTCCCTTTCCACAAGACCAATCAATTCTCATCCCCGCTGCTTCCAATCATCTTCTTTGTATGTTTACAAACTACCTTGCAACATCAATATCTACTTGCATGTAATCACTTTGTATCATGTATTTCCTTGTGTGGTCACACGTTCATTTTAACATTCTCACTTCTATCACTCTCACTTTTTTACTTATTTACCCTTTGAAATCCAATATTCATTGCCGTTACCAGAGTGTAGATGTATGGCAATATGATAAAGCTTGCCTTTGAGCTTGGTAGGTACTTTCCAATTACAAATAACACACCCATTTTAGCCATCCTGCTGGAAGTTACTGTCTAACAAGGTAAAAATTTAAGCAAACCATTGACATGTTTTCATATATGCTCCGACGAAATATCTATCTTGTTGAAGAACTACCCAAATGTTCTAATCCTAGGAATTCGAGCCTATCTAGAGTAGGGTACCAGACCAGATAGTTCTGAATTGAAAGACAATAACTACTTCTAAGGCTTCTTAAGTCACAAAGGCTTCCTACGTCACAATCAGTGTAGAATAACAATATGGAATTCAGGTATCACTGTAACCATTAATCACAACCAAAATATACAAAAAAGAAAAGGAATTCAGACTAAACATCAGCAAGAATCAAGTAAAAAGAGAAAGAAATATAGATGAACTTACACTTCCCGAATAGAATTAAAATAAATTGAACTCTCTGGTCTTACAAGGGATAAGAATGACATTAGTGCATAAACCTGTAAAAGAAAATTAAATTTATAACTGCTTAAAATAAATCATAAAAAGAAATGTCATATAACTCATCCCAGTGGAATTTCAGGAGAGCCATGAAGATGAAAGTAAAGAACCAAATAAATGTCAAGAAACACACAAACAAAACATGTTGCTTAGAGAGAAATTGTTAACAAACACAAATCACTTAACTCAAAGTTTAAAATTCAATTTTTAACAAAACCAATTATACAAAATCAAGGCCATTTAGCATCATGTTTGCAAACCCACTAATCGCCAAAACTGGCACAGTATCAAACAATTAAACAATTAAGTCAAACAGTCACTAAACTTAGTGAAGAAAATCCAGTTCCGGAAACATAAACTCTCGATAAAAAGATGATGAAAAGGAACAGCGCACAATCTGATAACCCCAATTAACATTCCTGCCCCTGGATTTCCAGTGAGGATGTTTTTGTCTGAAGCGAAACGGTTAGTCCAATTAACAACAGCGGCTAAATCGTGACAGTGAGAACAAAAACCCTAGTAGAAACCATCACATGAATGAATTGACAAGGCGGTTGTGGTGAAATGAAAAAGTGATTAACTCACCGGAACCATGAAAATAATCCGAACAATGAAGCGCTGATAAGTGGGCTCAGTGTAATTGAGAAGGTGCCGGTAAATGTGAAGAACGGCCAAAGCGATAGCTGCGACGGTGCAAATGAAAGCGACGACGTAGAAGAATAACGGCACCAGAACCCCCATTCTGGGTTCCCTTCAAGTGCTTCAGAAAGCGAAAACCCTAACGAGAATCGAAGATTGGTGGAATGGGATAAAGGCAAAAGGGAGGATCCGCCAAGTTGGAAGCGAATAATTAGAGAAGATGAATGCTTCACTGTCACCAATAATGGCGACTGCTGGCTTCCCAAGGAAAATCAAAATTGAAAACTCATAGCAACAGCTATGCAAATACTATGCTTTTTGTTTTTTACGTGGACAATTGATTGCGTTTTAAGTTTCATTTAGCTATCATAATTGTGTTTTCACCTACTATAACTCCATCATTTAACTGTCTTAGGTTGAAACCATATTATTTGGGTCCATATTTTAATTATGTCAATTGATTTACTTAAAAATATTATAATTTTAGTTTTTTAATTAAAATTTGTTGACGGATTATTCACTAGTAACACGCGGAGCGTGCATCAGACGCCGTTGTCACGAGATTCTCCGTTAGACCCTTCCGTCCAACACGCTATGAGAAAATTCATTATCTTCTGGAAACACATTATTTTATATTGTGTCAAAATAATTTTAGTTTATTTAATAAATTTGATTTTATAAAAGACATTGAGTAAATGGTTGACTAAATTATTTGGTTAAATAGATTTTAAAATTATAATTTTAAGTTTTAATATTTGTTATAGATATGACACATTTAACTTGATTGTTTATACAGATGAAAACAAAAGTAATGTCCAAAAGTAACATTACAATTAGTTGACGCGGCTCTTTCTTTCCTTTTGCACTCGTAATTTTCATCTACACTTCATGAAATCAAAATATCTTGATTACCCTTTTTGGAATCCTACTTGTACCGGGCTCTTTCTTTTTGCACTCCATGTTTTTCATGTACACTCGATGAGAGGATAAGGCGAATTTTGAAATGTAAAAATATCTGATAATGGAGTGTATATATTTGGAAGAAGCAGAGCGAGGTGGAGGTTGGAAAGGCCATACATTCATTCTCAAACGACGTGGCCTTAAACCACTGTCCCCTTATCATCTCTTCCACTCTCACCACCCTATCTCTTACTCTCCAAAAATGGCTTCTCTCATAGGCGTTTCTTCCATTTACCAGACGCCCACCCTCGAACTCTACCAGAGGCCAAACGCCACTTCCACTTCCTCCGTTAGGTTGCAATGTTTGGACTCCAAGTCCCACTTCAACAACCTTCTCCGAGCCCACCGCCCTGGGCCCACCCTCAAAACGGGCCTCAAGCCCACTCCGACTTTCCTCCCCTCCGCTGTCGCCACACCCAATTCCTCCCTCCTCAGCGAAGAAGCCTTCAAAGGACTCGGCCGCCACTTCGACCAAACCGAATTCCAGCACGACTCCGATTCTTACTCCGCCGAGCCCCCCAATTCCGACGAACTCGACATTTCCAAGCTCGACTTGCCCTCGCGCCTCGTTGATTCCCTCCAGAGCCGTGGGATTACTCACCTTTTCCCCATTCAGGTTCGTTTCTCTTCCTATCCTTTTACCTGTTAGGGTTGCACTAGCAATTTATTACCAACATTTAGCTTCATTTTGTGCGTGATTAGAGAGCGGTGTTGGTGCCTGCACTACAAGGTAGAGATATCATTGCTCGGGCGAAGACCGGTACTGGCAAGACACTAGCGTTCGGAATTCCAGTTATTAAAGGCCTTACTGAAGATGAAGATGAGCCTTCTCAAAGGTAATCGTTGTTCATGTGTTGCACTTTGCTTCGTATAACTATAAGTATTGGTTTCATTAGTTGTCTGCTCCTGTACTCTGTTGACTGTGTCTGTCAAGTTTTTCATTTTAGTCGTTGTAACAAAAAACTCTACGTTTTAGTCCTTATACAAGCAATTTTTGTATGTTTTAGCCCCTGTTGTTAATTTTGTGGCGCCACAAAACGGAGGCACATGGACTAATATGTATAAAAAAAATTGGTATAGGGACTAAATGGTTGGTTTTTTTTAGATACAGGGGCTAAAATGAAAAGTAAACGTAGGCATAGGGACCAAATGATTAAATAAATCTATAAATTATACATGATGGTGGTTGTTGTGGCCATATTCACGTGGTTGTTTCTTTGTTGCAGAAGGTCTGGTAGGCTTCCCAGAGTTTTGGTTCTGGCACCTACGAGGGAGTTAGCGAAGCAGGTGGAGAAGGAGATAAAGGAATCTGCGCCTTATCTCAGCACTGTTTGTGTTTATGGCGGTGTTTCTTATGTTAGTCAGCAGAGTGCTCTTTCACGTGGTGTAGATGTGGTGGTTGGGACCCCGGGGAGAATAATTGACTTGATTAATGGGAAGAGCCTTAAGCTGAGTGAGGTTCAGTATTTGGTGCTTGATGAAGCAGATCAGATGCTTGCTGTTGGGTTTGAGGAGGATGTGGAATTGATTTTGGAGAATCTCCCTTCTCAGAGGCAGAGTATGCTTTTCTCTGCCACCATGCCTGCTTGGGTGAAGAAGTTGGCGAGAAAATATTTGAACAACCCACTCACAATTGATTTGGTGAATTTTTGTTACTTTTGTCTTATACTCTAATAATCTCTCTCCCTCTCACGCACACACACACACACTTATGCACTATCAATTGATGACTTTGTTTATAGAGTGTAGTGTAAACAGATAGTACAGCATATGATTGTGCCAGAAATATATTATATCTACAAAGATTTTGTTGTGAAGAGCATTACTTACATATGTGATTTTTGCCTGTATATCTGCATATCCTGTTCTGTGCAAGCTGGTTTGAAATTAATTATTAAAGACATTATCTAATGCTGTCTGGAGTTGACTTTTAATATTTTATAGACTCTGGTTTAGATGCTCATATAACTAAATGTGACAATATAGATGGATACCATATTCATCTTGATGAACTTACATTGCTTGCAAGCATACACCATTGTGCACAATATTTTAAAGAGAGTGGTAATGTGGTGAAATTTGTCATTTGTCTTGGCGCATACTATGCTTTGCTTGTTTGGCACAGTAGATTTGGAGAGAAAAGAAAGGAAATATTCATGTGCGTGGACTACATCATAATCTAGATGCATCTGCTCTCTGGTCTTCAAATTTTTTCCTGACCGTATCACCAAATAATTCAGGCATAATTGTGCATACTAATGTTCAAGTTGTTGTATAATGAGAATTGAACCTTGATTATGATGCATTTTAATATAAAAATCATATAGTATGATTATAATGCTTTTTCTTTTCTTTCAAACAGGTTGGTGATGAAGAAGAAAAGCTCGCTGAAGGGATAAAACTTTATGCTATAGCAGCCACTGCCACTTCAAAGCGGACAATTCTCTCTGACCTTGTAACTGTGAGTTATCTGTTAAAGTTTTCAATTTGACCTTGATGTTCTGAATCTCTTCAGTTTGCATACTGAGGGTTCTGTCTAGTCATCATATTGAGAAATATTACTAGTTACTAGTTCAAGTAACAAACAGATATAATCCAATAAGATCAAATGTTATGTTGAATATTTAATTAAATATGTATTTGAACAGATAATCTAATAATTTTTTTTTTAACTCTATAATCAACAAATTGATCATTTTCATTATCTGTTTGTTTTGAAAATTATTAAATGCATTACTTCCTAGTTATCTAATTTTTGGATTTTATGCACTCATAACAAACTTGTTAAATCGGTTAACTTTTGTATTTCTGATGTTTTACAATCTGCTATTTCTCGTGAGGAATTTTTGGGGGCAGGGGTCAATAATTTCACTTACTGTCCCTTTGTCTTTCAGGTTTATGCAAAGGGCGGGAAGACTATAGTATTTACACAGACAAAAAGAGATGCTGATGAAGTATCATTGGCATTAACAAATAGTATAACATCTGAAGCACTGCATGGCGATATATCTCAGCATCAGAGAGAGAGAACATTGAACGGTTTTCGGCAAGGGAAATTCACAGTGCTTGTTGCTACTGATGTTGCAGCTCGTGGACTTGATATTCCCAATGTTGATTTGGTGAGTCCAAGGATGCTTCGTAGTCTACATTTAACAATTTGATCTCCCCGTGGACTTATTTATTAGTTTAGTGTTAATGCCGACAAGGCTGTGGATTAATAAGCAAAACACTTGAGAGTAATTTTATGCTGGCTCTTGGGTGTTTTAATAGTGGATTACGGATCTAGTTATAATTTTTTTTTTGGTATTTAGGGTTTAGTAGTTTGTGATGTCTTATCCCTAGACTGGACAGGAAATTTATTGCCTGTTCTGAAGTATAATTTGTCTAATCTTATAGGGTTCTTGCCGTACTACATTTGGCTTTTTCTTCGGTTTTTTTTCACTGTTCACTGTCTCATCTGACTAAGGATTTAGAACCTTATATTTGGTATACTGTGTAAACTATGGACATAAAATGTTTTTATTTAATTTCTTTGTTTAATTATTTCTTCACAATCATGAATCTGTTCAGATAAGTTTAAAATCTCTACTTGAATGGGAGGTTTATTTTTTGTGTCTTGGTTTGTACTGAAATGCCATCTATTCTCAACATATTGAAAAGCTTATCATGCTACCTGTTTCATTCAGATTATCCATTATGAGCTTCCCAATGATCCTGAGACTTTCGTACATCGCTCTGGTCGTACTGGTCGTGCTGGAAAACAAGGTACTGCCATTCTGTTGTACACCAGTAGCCAGAGGAGAACAGTTAGATCCCTTGAACGTGATGTAGGCTGCAAGTTTGAATTTGTTAGTCCACCAGCTGTGGAAGAGGTCTTGGGGTCATCTGCTGAGCAGGTTGTTGCTACACTTAGTGGAGTTCATCCCGAGTCTATTCAGTTTTTCACCCCAACTGCACAAAAATTGATTGAAGAACAAGGAACAACTGCCCTTGCGGCTGCACTTGCACAACTTAGTGGATTTTCCCGACCTCCATCGTCCCGGTCTCTTATCACTCACGAACAGGTGTTGTGAATCTTGTATTACCCTTGTGATCCAGTCTATAACAAGTAACGGCTATCTTAATGTTGACTTTTTTTAAAATAACGTAATACTAGCTATTGAACCAGGGTTTTTGTTTTAATAAATTGCTCAGAATGACTTCCCAAATGATAATAATACTAATCCATGATCCAAACCAGTGTGATCTTTATCTTTAAGCATTTAAAAATGGTATCAGCTGGGTCATTCCCTAGTTCATGGAGGTTACAAAGCATGGCCTGCAGATATTTCGTTTGTCTTATGTGTTCAAGTATTATCTAAATAAGGACACACCACCTAGAACAAACACTATACGATGCGTGATTTTTCAGTTGATCTTTAACTGTATGCTTTTTTAAAACTTTTGTATTTCAGGGATGGACTACGTTGCAGCTAATTCGGTATTCAGATGATAGGAGATATTTTTCAGCAAGATCAGTCACTGGGCTTCTTTCTGATGTTTTTTCATCAGCTGCTGATGAAGTTGGAAAAATCCATATAATTGCAGATGAAAAGGTATGTATAGTTATTTTCTCTTTTTATTTTCTGTACTTGTCTTAATTGGAACTTCAATCCCATTGGGAAATCATCCACACAGCTCAAACGATTTGACATTGTGCCAATACTTAATATCAGGTTCAGGGAGCAGTTTTTGATCTTCCCGAGGAGATTGCTAAAGAGTTGCTTACTAAGGACATACCACCTGGTAACTCCATTTCCAAGATCACCAAGGTATATTACAATATTTGTATTGTAACTTTGTTGTCTCTGCCTGTTCTTTTCATATACTCGCACCAAATTATTATACAACTGATTATATAAACGCATTACATGTTACTTTGTACTGGCAGCTACCTCCTTTGCAAGATGATGGGCCTCCAAGTGATTTCTATGGGAAGTTCTCTGACAGAGAACGAAGTAACCGAAGAGGATCTACTTCAAGGGGAGGTTTTTCTTCAAGGGGAGGTTTTGCTTCTAGGGATCGGAGAGGTTTCAAAACCTCACGGGGATGGGATGCGGAAGACTCTGATGACTTCAGTGATCGATCCAGTAGGAGAGGTGGTAGAAATTTTAAAAGTGACGGCAATAGCTGGTCTCGAGCAGGAGGAGGTAGAAGTAGTGGGGATGATTGGCTAATTGGAGGTAAACGATCGAGCAGGTCTTCATCATCGGACAGGTTAGAATAGCATTCAATGATCAAATAATTCTTTAAATTTTGTAGAGTATTTTTATCCTGTGCGTATAATACCATCTCATGTGATATTTATTAAGTCTATGTGTAACTGGTATGGCATGAATGTGCATTGCAGATTTGGAGGGGCCTGTTTCAATTGTGGTGAATCTGGGCATCGTGCATCAGATTGTCCAAGCGCTTCAAACCGGCGAAGCTTTTTTTAAGTTCCCACATTTTTTTGGGGCGCCGATGTGTCCAAGACAGACAAGAACTTCTGCCACTGTTATTGGCCTAATGGGTTCCGGAAAATTGAAGCGTGCTTACCCAAAGAGTTACAGAACCAATATTAATTTGCATCTCACGTGCTGGCGTGATCGTCATAGGGACCTCTGCTTTTCGTCCTCTTTTTTGTGTCTTAGTGAAATTTAGTATTTATTTTGGGTTAAGAATAGTGCTGTATCTTCTTTTTTGGGTTGGGTTTCAGGGGTTGGTTGTATGGTCGGGTATTCTACTCCACCTTGTTATGTAATAACATTTTGAACCTTCGCGGTTTAGGAACAGACTGGAAGAATGAATGAAAGATGAATGACAGATGAAATCCTAAAGGTTAATGCAGAACATGCGTTCACCTTTTTCTGCGTCATATTTTATTCAAGTATTATAGGACTTAATCCTTAATGAAAAATGGATTGCAATACCATTAAAAATATCTACATCACAGATAAGTGTTCTAATTGAACCATTATCTATTTATGAAGTAACGGTAGTTACTTTTTGTCTCTATGATTTTATTTTTTTTTTCTGAAAATAAAAAACTAATAAAATTATAACTTGGTACAAAGAGACTAGTACTTTTTTTATAATTTGTAGTACTTTTCTTTTTAACTTGCTGTCTAATTAAATTTATGAACGGGCATAAATTCGCACCATATATATTAAGGTGATGATACATAAACACCTCATTTTTATTTTTTTTTTACTAAACACCCCAACACTAATGATACGACACTTTTATTATAATAATTTGGGATGAATTAACTAAAAAAGTCAAAATATTAATTTTTATTAGATTTTAGAAGGGTGTAGGAAAATTGAAAGGTATTCATTTAAAATTCTCCCATAACATATATAGGCAACAACATTTTGAAAATGGTTCATTATAAGCAATTCGCTAAAGCTGTTATAGAATGTATTTAATAATAATTTGACCTTCACTGAAGGGGCGGGACAGTAATCTCTCCAATTGATCCACTCCGCATCAGGTTGGAACCTTTTTCTCCTTTTCTCCATTTTCCTATTCTTTTTCGAGTCTTCAAATTCATTTTCTTCTTACCATCTTCTTCAATTTCTTCATTACTTTCGATCGTTTCTGCATCTTAGTTGTGGGTAATTAAAATTTAGGTTTTTCATACAAAACATCCCCCTTTTGAGTGAATAATTAATTTATTTACTTTTATACAATGACTACGTCGACACTGAACAGGAACACGGTGTGCGTTGGTTAAACTTGAAAAGAGAAAATGGCAGAACTGAGTTTGGGAATTCTAATTGACATTGTTGATGAAGAGTGGATGAGAGACACTCTCCCTGATGATGGTATCTATTTCTACTTCGTACTTTTATTTTCCTTCCCTCCCTCTCGCAAGGGTCTTTTTCTTCATCTTTACATCCAAATGGGTATGTGATGTGCCTATACCTTTCTTGCTGTTATTACAGATCTTCCACTGCCCCCAACACTGCTTGTAAGGACAGATGATACTGAGGACTCAAGTATGTCTCTTCATTCACTAATTCACTAATATTTTTTGGACAATCTATCTTTTCAGCTTGGTTTGGAAAAACAATTTCAATTGAACACTTATTATGCTGACGACATGTTTGGACTTATGCTGCATTATCTAAAACTACGTTGAAATACTGGTTTGGTTTTGCAATGAAGAATTGATTTTGAATTAAAAATCTAACCAGTCACACACTGAATATTTTTTTTAAAAAAAAAGGTACCCTCATTTGTGCATTAACATGTAATTAGTATCCTCAGAAGGTACAAAACTACATAAAACTGGTATGCTGAAAGTTTTTTTTTTTTTCCTTTTTTAAAGATAATCACACATTTATGCATTAAAATTTAATAGGATCCTTAGAAGAGGATACAAAACTATGAAATTGGTTTGCGAAAGATATGATTGTTAATGCGTTTGTTAAAATTTCACTGTTAGCAAGATGACTCTTTATGAAGGGTTGTATACAATTTTCTTTACTATTATAACAGTGTACTTTGCTATCTTTCACAGATCAGGAGACTCAACAAGTTAACGCGGATGCTTGGCACGATCTTGCCTTGGGTCAAGAATAGAAATTTCATTTACTTGTATGTTATGCTTTGTAGTTAGTGAGTAGAGATTATGCTTCCTGTTGTAATGAATTCAAAGTTTATAAACCTGTTTAGGTGATATTAAGGAATTGTTCGAAGTTTATAAACCTGTTCAGTATGGTATTACGGAATTGTGTCATTGCTGAATACTATTTGTTTGCTGTTACGAAAGCACTCTTGGATTTTTGCTGGATTAAGTGAGTATAGGGCATCCCTTGCCTAAAGGTGGAGTATCTAACGATGTTGAAGTAAATGTTTGACAATAATAATATAGAGTTTCTTAAGATATAGTGGCGGTCTTTGCGTCATTGGTTCGGTTTAGTGATATGAAGGTTGAATAGTATGAATGAGGTTATACATGCTAAGCTCAGTGTAATCATCATACAAAAAATTTAATGGTGGTGGTAGTGTTTGTTTGTAACTACATTTTGTTAAGGAAATATTTGTTTATTTTTAAACAATTTTTTGAAGTGACAAATATAAGTCGAACATGCACAAGTCGGTCTTGGTGGTTATACTTGCTCTATTCACGATTTACTTGCTTAAGTGAAGGTGCTAGAGGTTAAATTTATTCAATAAAATAAAAAATATTATTGCCAACAATAATGTCTAATTTTATTCAGATCATCACTTTTGTACTTTTGTCAAGGCAACTCTTCATTCTTTCATTATTATCTTACCCAACTTTGGTTTTTTTATTGACGGATTTATTAGCGTTCAGAATTACAGGTACTGTCTCTAAATAGATGCTGGTAACTTGTCCTAATTTTGCTTTTAAAGTGTATTGAGTAACGTAAGAAGATCTTATTTAAGTTTCATGGAATAAATGGTAGGAGGCAACAGTTGAGGTTTAAATTCTAGAAAGGCCAGCTCGTTGGCGATGGGGGTACAACCAAAATACCATTTTGATTCATAAATAAAGAAAATGTCTCTCAGATTCCCAGTCAGAAGTGACCACATTAAAGAGTGAAGTCACAACAAATGGCAAGTAAGAAAATATAAATAAATGCATATAGAATGCAATGGATGGGTACAATTATATATGGAAATCCTTAAACTGTTAGAGCCCATTGAGCAAGAGAGGCTAACATTCAACTTGTAAATTTTAAAACAGCAAAATTTAAATTCAGTCAACAAAAAATTCAAAAAAAAAAAACTCGAAATGTCACAATCACAGAATATGAGACAACATCGCAGCTCGGTACCATTTTCTACAAAAAATTGAGGTAAAAGGGGAAACACAGCTGCTCGGTACAATTTACCTTTGGAGTTTGGGCTTGTTACAAACTAATATACTAAATTCCTTCATCTGTAAACGATTTCTTTACAAAAAACATGAATTATAAATGAATTCATTTTCCAAGCGGTTGGTATACAGATCATATAAAGGGATCATTTGCAGGAACTGTAGTTGTTGTGGGAACTGCAGCTGTAGTTGGAGTAGAAGTCTCCAAAACCTCTGCTGCGACTGGAGGTGGGGGAACCTCTGGGGTTGGTGGATTGGCAGTAGACGCTTCTGCTTGACCAGTTTCACCATTTACAATTGGATCTCCGTCAATAGCTTGTCCAGAGGTAGGAACCCCATCATCTACTGTGGTTTCACCTGATTCTGGTTGAGGTGGAGCAGCTACAGGAGCTGGCGTGGAATCTGAGGTTGACTCTGCAGGAGGTGGCTCAGTAACTGATGCTGGTGTGGATTCAGGCTGCTGAGTAGCACTCTCTGGTGCAGCTGTGGTTGTAGGAGGTGCTTCCAGTGCCAACGGCTTGTCTGGGGGTTGTTGGGAATTCTGTGCAGCAGAAGCTGGTTTTTTCTGGATGGAAATAGGAGCATTAAGAGACATCATTCCCGGAGGCAGGATTTCAATAGGCGGTTTCTTCCCAGCATCTGCCAAACTCGTGAGCTTAGGCTCCTCAAGAGAAGCTAAAAACGCAGCTGCAGCATCTGTCTTCTGAGATGGGGTAGGTTCAATCTCTCTCTGTAGCGCTTGGTTCCAAGCCTGAACTAAGTTCTTCAAAGTTGGACGTCCATGTGCCTGGAAATAACAAGGTCAGACTACAGTACTAAATTGAGCGATCAAGTGGTTGTAAGTAATAAATCATACATGAGCATGAAGCACAGCCTCTGCCAACATTCCAGTATCCTGCCATGCTTTCTCCATCAGAGCATTGTCACCCAAAACAGCACCAGCGAATGCTGCTTCCCGTCCCAAGCCAAGTGTGACTAAGTTGTTAACCAAACCCTGCAGTGCAAGAACATATTCCTAAGTTTATGATTAAAAACAAAAATAACAATAAAACTAAAGAGCCGAAGAAGACAGGTTATTCCAAAGAAATATGAATGTACGCCACCTCAAATAGTCATTTTAGCATAGATAGGTGTTCATTCAAAACAAGAAAGGGAAATTCAAAACATCAATGGAACAAACGTTAGTCCTTTCTTTTTCATCAAACTATAAGCTGACTAGAAACCAAAAGTAGCAATGATCATGGGCAAAAAGTAGAGAACAATAAGTAGTAGCTAAATTGACATGCAATCCTAGTAAATTCCATTTTGTGCATGAATCAAATTTTGCTTTTGGTGAATCATGGATACTATTATCTATTCGCCACAAGAACCAAACCCAGCAAAAGCAATCTTTTTGTGAAGAACCAATATAAACATTTCAATGTCTAAACTGTAGAAAAATAATCGCAGCCCAACTATAATGTATTTGAACACTAAATATACCCAAAACAGTGGTTAAAATGGCCAAACAAAGTAAGAAAACCACTTTTCCTACCACATAATTTTTACATCCTAATCCCCACCCTCTATTCACTGATTTCATGATTTATTCATCAATGTTTGTTTTTCCTGTAAAAATCAGTTCTTCATTCAAATTTCTTTTATTAGTAATCATAAACCTCTCTATCTCTCTCACACAAACACATGTTAACATGCACACACTTCTATAAGAATAAATAATTAACTGACTTGACCATATTTGGCACAAAAGAATACAAATCCGTGCTACTAATGCCTTGTTATATTCAAATCACTTCTGACCATCAGTAGCATATATGTAGAAGAACAGGCATAAATATTATCGCTACAACATCTAATAGTTATCTTAGCATCATTAAACCTAAACAGAATTTATCCAGCCGCATTTATTTATAAAAGCAACCAACCAATCATTGTAAGGCAATTTACTTCCAGAAAGAGAGACACCAAATGAATTAACAAGAAACCATGCATCAAACAACCAATAATAAGAGGAACGCAATATGAAGAAAGACTGCCTACACTTAGACGAGTCAACTCTCCATGATTTGCTAGACGTAGTGCTAATCCTCTCAATTCATGACCTTCTAAAGCACCTTTCACCGAACCTGCTGCAGCTAACCTCTTGAGAGCCTCACGGGCAATTTCACTCTGTGCAGTAGCATCTGCAGCGTCAATAAGATCCAAGAATTCTTTCGCAAATTTCACTATACCCTGAACACCTTCAACCATATCTTGTTTTTTATCTGATTTTTTCTCTTGTTTTTTATCTGCTAAATTAAGAATGTCATTCAAACCAAGCCCAGGTGTATCATCTTGTCCTATATCCCGGCTGTTACTCATGGTAAGAAGACAATGAAGAGCTCTTTTCAAATCATTGCTCTTCATTGCCAAATCAAACTCCAACCTGCAGAACACAAACATCAATATGTTTTTGGTCTTGCCATAAGGAGTACACAAAAATCATAAGAAATAAAATTAAAATTGCAGTCTCTTGTCTCTAAGCATATAGCAATACCTCTTCGATATTCCAGGCAAATGAAGTGCTTCAGTAGCATAGCCCATTCCTAGCATAAATTGTGCTAAATCATCATGGTGTTCTCTTCCAAGTCTACTTGCCCTGTTTCAAAAAGTATAATGTGAGATATACAAATGTATCTGAATTATTAATAAGCAATGATTATGGAAAAAGAGGGAGATAAAGAAATCAAAATACCATTTTACTGCACTAACAGCATCTCCATAAGCAGCGAGGCATCGGCAGCGAATACCAGGATGACTCAAGGATACGGCATGAGCACACATGTACCTACCACAAACAAGATATCAATAACATCATTCTTGAAACCAGTATCCAATACAAATGTGTAATTGCAAAAGTCCTAACTACCTGTCAATTAACCAAAGAACTCCATCCCTGACACCTACAACTACAAGAGGCCCAACTGGACGTTTCTGCTCCATTGGAAAACGGGTAACTGCCACAGACACACCCCCACCACCAACAGCCACCTCACCTGCCTTTCTCTCTTCTGCTGTCCAAGAGTCATCACCATCAACTCTAGATTGTTTCGGCAATGTTAAGAAAGGTGGCACTGACGGAGCATGCTGAAATGAAGCCAACCGAACCACCTACAGCCAGAACAACAAATACCTTTACGTTTTTGTGAGAGAACAAATTCCAAAGAGAAACTAGAAATATATTTACTTTTAATATATGAGATAGTAAGCAGTATACATAAAAAAGAAAAAAGTTCAACATGTACAGAGGACGAAAACAGAATTTTTTTTTGGACAAAACTTAAATATTGTATCCTCGCATTGACTTCTAGACACCAGGGATCTCTAACCCACACATAGAGAACTAAAAACGATTTGCCTCTGCTTTCAAATTTCTCTCGAGACATTATTTTGAATAATTTGGAGCATAGTTCAGCATAAAACCAGGATCATGCTTTTGAATTTAATTTATGTCCATCCATGTAAAAAGTAAAATTAAGAAAAACAGACATATTCATTACAACCTTCAAAACTGAAGAGAATTAATAGCTATCCAAAATTTACAATACACCAAAATGTTAACAGAAGAAGGTTTAAAGGATTAACAGACATTCTCATTACCCACTCCCATCTAAAATTTTCATGTCAATTTCTTCTAGCAGCCCATATCAATCATATCCAGGAACAAAATATTAAATCTGAGGAAAGACAAAAAAAAGGCCCTGAGTGTTCTCAATCGTTTTCATAGATGATAAAAAGTTGAAGCTTTTCTAACCTGCAACATTGGTGGCCTCAACGCTATTCTTTCTTCCTTAGCAGACTGAGGACCTTCTACAGTAATTAGTGCTAACTCTCCGTGCTCTGCAACAGCCTTTGCCTGTGCTTCTTTCATTTTCTGCTCTTCTTTCATCTTCTTAGTTTCGATGTCAATTTGAGCTACCCCAGCGTCCACAAAAACAATTCTGAAAAGCAAAACATATTAGTAAAAGTAAAATGAATACAAATTATGGACATTGCAGATATTAATCAAAATCCATTTTAAAGTCTTCATCTAAACAATTTATAAGCTATAGATAGTTGTATCATTGAAATTAGTTCCTTTAACGTGTTTAAACGTTCATCATTGCTTAAACTTTAAACATCATAATAAAGATTTGCAAATGAATGCAACTGGTACCACATTGCAAGAGAAACACGTAGAAGAAAAACAAATAAATAAATTGGTTTGAGTTTATCTTTAATTACTATTATCATTGTTTCTTGGAGAAGGGGGTGAAGGATAAGGATGAAGAGAAGAGAAGTGTTTCAGGATCAAGTATGTCAGACCTTCATCTTTTCACATTCATAATGAAGAAGAGAATAGATAAAACACAGTTAAAGATGAAGTGCATCTGTAAATGCTTTTTTTATTGAAGATATAGTTTTGGTAAAATGCTAATTGAGGAGAAATGCTTTGAAAGACCAAAGGGTACCAATTGATTATTTATATTTAGAACAAATATAGCATATATGGAATTTATGGTCAATCAACAAAGGAATGAATATAATCAAGCAGAAAGAACTGGCCATGAAGAAGTACCAAAATCTTTTAGGATCTCATATTTATAATAACTTTGGATGCATCAGATACAATGTATGATAGGGAAGAGAAGAGAATATGAAAAGATATATCTAGGAACTAGGTACCACACAACACCTATACAATAAATTCCATTTAAGACTATTTATTCTAACACTCCCCCTCAAGTTGGAACATTCAAATTGTATCTTCCGAGCTTGGAACAAATAAATTCAATCCGAGGTCCTCTCAAGAATTTTGTTAACATATTTGCAAGTTGATCATTTGATCCGACAAACTCAGTGCAGATTGCCTTGGACAACAACTTTTTCTCAAATAAAATGGCAGTCAATTTCTATGTGTTTAGTTCTCTCGTAGAACACTGTATTGGAAGCAATGTGGAGAGCAGAGGTTGGTTATCACTATACATTTTCATTGGTTGAATCTCACAAAAATCTAATTATAGTAGGAATTGTTTTACCCACATAAGTTGACAAGTGAGTGATGCCATTGCTCTATACTCTACTTCAGCAGATGATCGGGCAGCAATATTTTGTTTTTTGCTTTTTCAAGAGATAATATTTCCTCCAAGCAAAAATCCATAGGAGAACTAATCCAATCAGCATCACAATATCCACAAATTTGGGTATTCCCTTTATCCTGATACAGTAGTCCTTGTCCTAGAGCTTTACTGAGATATAATACAATACGAATGACAACATTCTAATGATCTCTGTATGAATTGACTCACAACACTAACTACAACAAATAGATCTAGTCTAGTAACAATGAGATATATAAGTTTTCCAACCTGTCTTCTATATTGATTTGGATCAAAGAAAATTTCTCCCTGCTCTGCATTAAATTCTGATTTGGATCCATGGGACAATCCCCTAGTTTACAATAAATCATGCTTGTCTCTTTTAGGATGTCAAGAGTGTATTTCCTTTGAGAGATTACAACTCCTTCCTTTGATTGGCCTACTTCTATGTCCACAAAATATTTGAGATTTCCAAGATCCTTAGTCTAAAAATGTTTGCATAGGTATTCCTTTAGCTGAGATATTTTAGCATCATCATTCCCTATACGCTATCAAGTACACACATTTTCTCGGGACGGTGTGACAATAGAAAACAAAATGGTCTGCCCCACTGCATTTTAGCGTAAAGGATTGGACAATGTGACTAAGCCTCCCAAACCAAGCCCGTGGAGGTTGCTCCATGTAGACTTTCTTTTCTAGATTATCATGCATAAAAAACATTTTTAATATATAATTCATGGAGGGGCCAATGACGAATGGCTACCATGGAAAGGAAAAGTCTGACGGTAATCACTTTTGCAACGAAAAAAGTATCATTGTAGTCAAGCCCATAGATCTAAGTATATCCTTTAGCCACCAATCGAGCTTTAAGGTGATCAACTTCACTATTAGGTCAAAACTTAATGACATAGACCCAACGACAACCTATTGTCTTCTTCCCATAAGGAAGAGGAACTAACTTCCATATTTTGTTATGTTTTGGAGCCTGCATTTCAATAATCATGATGCCACCTAGGTGATCAAGTGTTTTTGTCACATTTTTAGGAATAGTAATATAAGAGACAAGCAATAATGGAAAAATGGGAAGGAGACAACCTGTGGTAGCTAAGGAAATTGTAAATAGGGTGAGGATTACAGATAGATTGAGTACCTTTGTGAATGGCAATTGGCCAATTTGAGTAATCATGATCAGAAGTCATGGTATTAGGTGATGATTGAGAAGGACCAACTGAAGAGGACTCACCTTGGGATACTAGACTAGCCATTTGGTTCCTACATTGATAAGTAATTAGAGGTGGTTTCACGAGGATTTTGTATGGTATTTTGGGTGTTGGGTGCAGAGGGAACAAAAAACCCTACTAAGGGCATGAGTATGACATCTTGGAGAGAATTAGAATCTTGCGAAGAATGAGGGAAGAAGAGAGTTGGTTCAGATAAGGTAACATTGGCAAACATGTAATACTTCTTGGTTTCAAGAGAGTAACATTGATATACTTTTTCAAGTTGAGAATATTTAAATCTGGAGAAATATCACGGACAAAACATACACAACCAAAAACACGTGGAGCAATATGAAAGAGGGGTTCTTTTGGAAATATAATAGAGTAGGAAACTTTATTTTCAAGTGAAGAAGAAGGCATTATGTCACTGAGAAATAGACCGTTAGGATAGTATCACCCCAATAATGAACACCATATTTGCAACAAGCAATAAGGTATGTTCAGTTTCAACTAGATGTCTACTTGTTTTTTCCTTTTATACCGTTTTGCTGAGGTATATGAGGGCAAGTAGACTGATGCAAAATATTGTGTGAGCTTAGGAGTTTAGATAAATCAGATTAAAAATATTCTTTGGCATGATCACTTCGTAAAACTTTGACTACCTTTCCAAACTGATTTCTGATTAAGTTTAAAGAGGGAGAAAGAGAAACTTCAATCCTTTGAGAAACTACCCTAGATCCATTCCGTTGGCTAACATTATGAAATTAACTGTTTTAGTAAAGGAAAGAGAAGAGAACAAAGAAATATTACCATAAATATGATCAGATGCACCTGAGTCAATTATCATAGATTTTGACTCTCCACAGATTGTGAAATGCAAGTTAGGGAAGCCACGTAAAGAGGAATAGTTCTCTTAGGCGTGGCCTAATCTTTTTACAATATGTGCGTTGAGGATGTTCTCTATCTCCACGCCCTCCTCAGGTGCCACGATTTCCTTTTTCATGAGCAGAAGTCATTGCAGAAGACTCAACAAGTTCTTGACACATTCCAGCAAAGCACCAAAGAGTAGTAGGCAACACAGGGTTTGTAGAGAGAGAAACCTAGGGTTTTAAGTGAGAAAAATCGTGTTCAACACTAGAAGACTTCACTAAATGGTCTCGGAACGAAGAACAAGGGTGGAAATAGACTAAAAATGCTCTGGCAAGTCGAACAGAGGTGGTCCAGGAAGATTTTGACCACAAGAAGGGGGCACATGAAATGCACAAACTTAGGACAGCACTGTAGTTGGACAGCATGTGATGGCACGTCGGTTGGAATCTGGATGAGTGACCACCTAGGTTGGGTCGCGCTCCTTGAGGCACGCCAAACCCAAGTGTCGAAGGACAAAACTCCGGAGACAGAAGGCGACAAACAGAGTGATAGACAACTCCCTTGCGGGACAGAGAGAGTCAGAGTGGGATCAACCCGCTTTGATACCAACTTGAGAAAAATACAAAAGAATTAGAATAAAATTGAGAGACTGAATTTGCACCTTTTAGAATCTCATATTTATAATAATTTTGGATACGTCAAATACAATGTACTAGAGGGAAGAGAAGAGAATATCAAAAGAAACATCTAGGAACTAGGTACAACACAAAGCACACATCACATTTACAGTAAATTCTATTTAAGACTATTTATTCTAACAAGACTAATCTAGTTAATATTCTGTTAAACATTAAGGGTATGTTTGAAACCCTGTTAGGTCACATTCAAAACTAAATCACTGCAAGAGTCATTGAAGGTGCATAGGAAAGTGGGACATGGAAAGGTAAGCATACTCTAAGGCATCTTCCAAAACAGTATATATGTTCATGAATATTTCCTAAATCATTATTCTTCCTTTTCTGTCTTTGGTCGTGATAAGTAGATGATACTTAGGCTTATTGGGAGATAGACAAATTGACAATGTAAAATACAGTTTGTCATTTCCACCTTTTAAACAACTAAAGCAAACCTACAAAAAGTAATGGAGCAATAAACAAAAAAATTATAAAAAGGACAAAATATAAAGGCTTACTCGATAGTAGTTGGGGTAGCCACAAACAGTTGCCTTCTATGCCAAACAGCACTGGTCGCATATGGGATTGCAACATCTCCCAAATATCTATATTGAGGGCGCAAAGAAGATATGACTATGTATTGTTGGTATGCAAATGCACAGTACTCAACGGTTTGATCCCAAGCAGTCCATTCTGGCTGAGGAAGAAGGTCCCCCACTGGCTGGAATGTCTCCCAACTGAATCACAAACAAAATTATAATAGCAATGTCAATGTGAAGAAAACTTGTGAACTTGTAGTCGTAACCTCAAAAAAACTAATAGTGCTTAAAGTAATACTAGCATTCAACTTCGTACAAATGAAATGCAATCACAAGTTTAACAGCCAAACAAAAATTGCAATAAAAAAACATAATTTTCAGCTTCAGAAATGTAATTTAAGCAAAATCCTCATACGGTAAGCATCGTATAGTGTAAAACAAGGTGTCTCAAAGACCTATGGTAGCTTCTTAGTAGGGATAGAAATAGGCCAGGAGACCTGTTAGGGGCGTAAGGTTTGGCCTGTTTGTCAAAAAGGTCAGGCTTTAGACTTTATAAAAAAAGCCTCTTAAGTCTGACATGTTCGTATGCTTATATAATAATATTATAAACTTTATATATTATAATGTTATATAAATATAGCATACATAATTATTAATATTAATAACAAGTTTTATAATAAAAAATGTAATTTAAATTTTCAAAAGTGTTGGACATGTAGATGTACAAGTGACTCACTACCATTGGCCCATATTTATACTCCCAACTTGTAAGTAATACAAATTTTATTAGATTATTCATTATAAATATCAGTCATAAAGCACAAGAGAAGAAAGAATAAGATTACAAGAATTAAAATGAAGTGAAATAAGAAAACAAATATAAGTTGAACAGATATGCATAGCTTTACAATATTATTTAAATATAAAAATTCATAAATTATTATATATAATAATTTGCAATTAAATAAAAAATATTTTTTATCACCAGTACATAGTTTATTTTTAATCAAGTTTTTAAATTATATTTGTTAATTTATAAAACTCATTTGATACTATATCTGATAAATTGAAATTCAGTTTTATTTAAATTAACCTGACTGTTATACTTTTTTACTAAATAATTAAGATATTTTTCAAGACTAAATTTTTTATTTTTTCGAGAGCAGTGGTCATATATGGCGGCTAATAGCACAATGGTTCAACAATAGGATATAACTGTTGGATGATTTTGATTGAAGCTTTCCTTCTTTGTTTTTCCTTTTTGTATCACTTTTCCACGCTGCTTAATTATTTTTGCTCACAGAACTTTTTCTCATTTTCTGATCTCGACAAGATAACCTATGTATCTTGTTTATCTATCCATTTTAAACACAATGGCTTATTGCTTGCTAAAATTGTTCCACTTCCTTTAATATTAGTCTTTACAAAACAGAATAATTGATGTAATGAACAAGGTTCGGTGGTCTTTTTAGGCTTGTTGGCCTAGCTAAACCATATTGGTTTGTTTATAGGTGTTCCTACAAAACATGTTACATGGATAGACTTCCAGGTCCAGTAAGACTTTTAAACAGGTCAGGCTAAGACATAAAAAAGACTTGTAGCAAATAAATAGGCTAGGTTTGGGCTTGATAATAGTGCTACAGACCCACCAAAGTCTGACTTGTTTCTACCCTTACTGCCAAGCAACCTCACTGTAAAAGCATATGCTGCAGTCTCTTAATTCCAATAACATGTAACAATATCATTAGTTGAAATAGTCATGTACCAGGTACATGAGTCCACAAAATATGCATGTTACAAATTCAACATATTACCATTGTGCCATTGCACAACAAGTCTCCATCTTAGAGGGACTTAGCCTTAACCTTCTAAAGAGAGACTTTCATGAAGAGAAGTTTTTTTTAAGAGTTGGGTTTCAACTAAAGAACTGGAAAAAGGAGGTATGGATATAGGAACTCATTAAAAGAGACTAAGTCTATGTTTCTCTATCAAATAAAATACAAACACAAAAAGCTTCAAGTTTAATTAACCAATAAATAACAAAAAGGTCAGCCGTCTCTCCCAACAATTTCTCAAAAAGTAGCATTTCAAGAGTTTAGAGACCTTATAAAGTGCTAAAAAATAAGACATGGGTTAGTGCAAAACTGCCAGAGAAAGCTGACAACAGCAAGTGATAGTTTAAATTTTGTGTAGAAAAATAAAACTATTGAAGGGATTTTGTTAGTTCAGATGGTCCCAATTCGGCCTCAAACTATGATTTTGGAAAAGAAAAATTTAACATTTACAAAATGAATAACTGTAGACTTTAGCAACTATTCTTAATACATTCCAGTGACCTGGAGAAGAGGAAGATTCTCACAAACTGAGAGATGATACATATTTGAAGCTGATTTTACTTTAAGGGGAAAAGGTTGATGAATTGGACTATGTTACTTAGAACCTAACATTCATTTGCTGCTTTGAGCATCCCCTCTTTTACACTGCCAGGAAAAATGTCATTGGAAATAGTAACACCTTCTTAAATTCCTTCATAATAACTACAAAAGTTTTATTCCATTAGATGAGGTCGGTTTCACGAATCACACAGCATCATTTGACTAAGTTAAAGACCAAATCTTCAAAGATATTATTTACCATGTGACAAGCATTTGAGCCCTTGGGAAACTAATCCTAAAAAGTTAGCTATAAAGGGAGGACAACCGAACACTTAAATATTCTGCTGGGCATCCCATACAGCTCAATTTGGGACTTGTACCACATAATACCATAGTCTCTATCATAGCACCATCCCTAAGGGTTGATCTCTCAGAGACTTTCATTCTACAATATTTCACCCAATGATACTTCACTCAACACCCTCATTGATCAAAATCCTGTAGGTAGCCCTTTCCAAGATACTGACAACTACTTCTAATTAAGAATTAATAAGCACTCGAGCCCCTAGAAAACCACCCTAAAAATAAGTAGGGTAAACCAAGCACTTAAATACTCCACCAAGCATCCCTTACTACTTGATGTGGGACTTGGGCAAACCGCCATGAAATCCCTCTTAACAACTTCCTCCAATGTTCTTCTGGGTCTCACTCCCTTTTTCACAGAATTAAAACCATACAATCTACTTTTCCGGTGGCCTTCTTTATGTGTCCTAATCACTATAACCAAATTTCTGATTAGCATTCTCATGATTTCTACTATCACCTTTTCTAGAGTCCAACATTCACTACCATATATTATTTCAAATAAAAATGTTGTATCTATTGTACAAATTTATAAATTTCACCTGTATAGCTGGAAGTTTTGAGGTGCTGCTGCGGTTGGAGGTCTATTTGAAGAAAATCCATCATCATAAGTAGTAAAAGAAGAAACACTGCTTCCATAGCCTGATAAGGGCATAGACTGGATTGTTGAAATAGCTGTGGCAGTAATAGGACTGACTCTCCTAGATGTTCGATACGCAACACCAAGCAGCGCTCCTCCACGCAAACCAATGACCTAAAAGGGATACATGAGTTAAAAAAGGCACCGTAACATTCAAATTGTGGTTCCTGCTTCCATTGACACTTTCTTTGAAGAATAAAATCCATAAAAAGTCATAATGTCTTCATATGGAAAATCAAGCAAACTGATCCGAAGAGAAATGGATTTATCTAGAAGACTAAAAAAACTTGAATTTATTCATTTACATACTACAGCCAATTTCATATAAAGTAGGTGAAGCTTCAACACAACATTACACGAAACAGTAAACACAAAAAACTTTTACAATCATTCTATACGTTTCTCTACATAATTTATCAGTGGGCATTCGTCTATCAAGAGCTCACACCCACCTTCCCCTTTTTCATATACACATCTAAGAAAACAATAGAATGTTCTCTGTAGTGGCTATCAATTAAAATAAACATTATCTGAGATAAATAATATCTCAATTATTGTCATTCATTTATTATAACAATTTGCAGAACTTTTATTCATAAGAACGGAAGTTATCAAATGCTAGGTTATTATGACAACCTTCAATTTTTTAAAAGGAAAAATTTAAGACTGCGAAAGAATCTTACTGGTTCATTGCGTGCACCAACGGACCTCATTAGTATATTTGATGTACCATCATCTAACAAGATGCGGACTTGAACAGAAGCCGTGGAAGCAGCAGCAGCTGCTGCTGCTGCTGCTTGTGCCGCAGCAGCTTCTTTGGCTCTTTTTGATGAACTACCCTTTGTCATTATAGGAATTTTAGGAGGTAATGCTGATTCCAATATAGCAAATCTGTCACGGCAAGTATCCCATGCCAGAAGCCTTGCACTTCCAGAGTCAACAATTGACCAATCACTAACCTTGTAGACAGAGAAATAAGGAATATCTGGCCAAACAATCGCTAGATACCTGTAAATATATGATGCTGTAAGAAAGCAACAGAAAGCACACTCCAATTTCACTAACTAAACTAGAAGAGGAAACACAATCGTAGAAAGACCTGGGAAAACAACCACATAGTAAAGACAGGATTTATTGAGTTATCACTGATACATAAAGTGAGAATTTTATGCGTCCTATCCTATATTCTATAGAAAAAATCAAAGCCACTAAATTATATTACAGAACAAAATATTAATTAATTTTTAATTACACAAATTTAGAAGAGAAAAAAAATAGAGCAGTGGCAAAAGTCACTGTCAGAGGCAACTTACTTTCCTGAACTGCTGACAGAAAGAACTGAGTACGAATCATGTGGAACAGGAGTACTAATGTGCTTTTTCCCCTGCTTGACAGGTAATGGTTCAAAAAAGTCTCCCTTGGGTCTTCCTGTTTCTGACAAGGAACTGTTATTTCCAAGAGATGGATTTGCAGAGTTGTTTAACTGAAAATTTAATAGCTTCAGTTCCCTTTCAATTACAAATACGGCAGAATGCTCTCTACTGTCTGCTGGGGTTGGTAGAGGAGCTACAGGTGGAAGAGATCTAGCATCAAACTCACAGATAATAACACCAATGTTGGTTCCAGTAGCAACAAGATGTGGCTGCAAAGTATGTGTAACCATACAGTACACCTGCCACAAAAATCAGAGGCAAGATTGAGTTTGACTAGACTAAACATAAAGAATGGGAAATTGGGAAGAGTGTAATGAGGGCTTGAAATTTAGTTTCCTCTTGGTTAAATACGATGTTTTTTTTCTCCCGGGTATGATAAGCATACTCTACAACATACAGAACTGATGACAGGATTGAAGTAAAGCTTTCCACAGATTTTCTTACACTTGGTTTTTATCTAACATGGCCACCATTCATAATTGTAGTTCTCAAAATCTTTGAATGCTTTGACATATATCCATATCATTCTAAGTTGGATACCTTAACAAAAATACTATGTCAATTCAGAAATCAGAAAGAAAAAAGGCAATGAATGATAACCAACTAATCAAACCACATACCCTCAATTTCTTATTAGGAGCAAGGGCGTTCGGAGGAAGAACTGAGGTCAATTCACACAATGGCCTCGTGAGAGCAGAATAAGTGGGATGTTCGATTGCCCTAACAAAAGTTTAAAATAAAATTCTTAATACGTATATCACATTATCAAATAAAAATAATTAAGAAACTTAAAGCCACCAAAGGAAAAAGAAAACTACATACCATATGTGAGAATCTTTGACGCAGGTCAGAATATCAAGGTTTGGAGCTCGAGGATGGCACCAAGAAGCCACACTATGGCAAGCCAATTTGGGAACTGGCTTGATACGCCGCAGCTCCTGAGGATCAAAAGCATTTTTATGCTAAGTCTTTCTAGTTACCGAGAGAATTTTCACAAAATTTAAATTATCTAGGTATTAGCACCACTACCGCACCTTAAAGGACACAGTGTCCCATATGGCTAATGTCTTATCTGCACCAATTGTGATTAGCTGAGGAGCACCTCCCATTACCCTTGACAACTCAACTGCCACAACCCCTCCATCATGTGCCTAGATGCATTAAGAGGTATCATTAACCAATGAAATGTCCATGCACAGAATCAGCATGGATCATACAGAATGGAATAATAAGGTAGAAAAAGAGAAGGGGAAAAAAGGCTGCACATAAATTCAGAAAAAAAAAAAAAAAAAAGATTTTATTTGCCTCAATGTAAGTTTGCATTTTGCCTTGTGCGCACATTTTAGAAGTTCCTTTCTGTTATGATTTGTTATTTATCTCATGCTTCCTTTCAATTGCTTTCTCACCTTCCAATGTAGAATGTAATTGCTTGAACAGCAAAGAGAATTGGGACTGTAACTAGTTCACAACTAACAATGACTTATTTTTCACCAATTATTGAACGGACAGAGAGGAGTTAAAATGAGGAGAAGAACGTACTTTTAAACTCAGCTTGGGTACAAGTTCACGTGAATCCTGTCCGTGGTCAGCACTCCATATTATGAGCAATCCATCACTAGCGCCCGAAACCAGAAGAGCCTGAAAGCCATCAGACATCCACCCCCAACCCCCAATTGAAATTTCATAACAAAATACAAAAGCAACTTTCAATAATAAATGCAATATATAGAGATAACCAGTCATGCAAAACCTGCACATGCATTTAACATATTAAGCAGCAATTGTAATTTCCAAATAAAATATCTTAATGGACACAGTGCTGCCACAAAATGAAACTTCTGCAATAGTGTTGGAAATAGTAAGGCAAGTACAAACGTACAACACAAATATAAATATAACCCAAAGACATGAGAAAAAAAAAAATGGATAAAAAGAGTCTCTTATATCTAGGCAGCATTAGCATCGAACAATCCAGATTTACCCCCAAAGAAACACCCACTAAATATAACCCAAAGACATGAGAAAAAAAAAAATGGATAAAAAGAGTCTCTTATATCTAGGCAGCATTAGCATCGAACAATCCAGATTTACCCCCAAAGAAACACCCACCTCAAATCCTTGAGCGTGCAATCAAATAGAAATATGTACAATAAACTAATTGGAGAATCTTGATCCAAAGGTCTCTTATTGGAAACAGATAGGAAATTATTTCGTTACTAGGACAGAGTTTCTATTTGGAAATAGGATGGAGCATTGGTTTACTATTTTGTAACTAGGAAGGAGTTATTTCTACTTAACTAGGATGTGTTGTTTACAATTAATGATTTATATATATATATATATATATTCACGTTGAATTGAAGTACAATTATGAATTTTGAGTGAAATATAATGACTTTGTGTGCATATATGAATTTTATAAAATTTGAATGATCTTACAATCAATGTTACGATCCATATTTCCCTTTTTGCAGGAAGATGATTTTGACTACCTTATTTTTAAGGGAGTTTTATGTCAGATATTCTACAGTAACTCGATAACTCCTTTCAATGGGAACCTTTCTTTGTTTTCCTTTCTTTGCGATGGTCTTCCCTGTTTTAGGAGGTACTCTAATCCTTATCTATGGCTCTATCTTTCTATTCTAATGAAAGTTCCTTTCATCAAAAATTAAATAAAAGAAAAGAACAAATTTAGAAATGTTCCCTTCAAATGAAATATGCTCTTTTGAAGTAGTACTCGAGACAGCATAAATTACTATGTTTGAAAATTTTGGCACAATATACAGCGACAATAAGTCCATTCAAATTCATAATCTGATTTTTTCTGAAAAGTAATGTTACTCTATATAACCATGCTTGGCAAGGTAGCCATTAGAAATGTCCCGGATGTCACCTTGAACCACAAGTCTCATCCAATGGCTACCAATGCAGAATATAGGAAAAGGATAAGGGTGTAAGAGCAACAACACTCTGTTAGAGCATATGAGAGAGATGACAGAAAATCCTAACTAAGTTCCCAAAAATTAATGCAAGTAAAATACAATAAAGTAGAATAAGTTATTCTTCAATTAGGAATCAAGACTTACCTCGCCAGAAGCAGCCATGAAGGACATCAAGCAAGAGATAGATCCTTTATGACCTCCAGTGTACCTTCGCACAAGCTGAAAGGGAAAACCATATCACAAGATATGCTAATATTAATACTAATATTCAGAGAAGTCATACAGATTAATATTTCATATGCTCACCTTCCATGTCATCATTGAGAGAACTCTAATGACACCATCTGATGCACCAAAAGCAACAAGAGGACCATCACCAACACCAGTTCTATAAAGGAACTCCATGCTGCAACAGCACGTGAAATTGGAAAATTGGAACTCATACAGTGTGCACAAATACTGCAAAAGTATATATGCAAACAAAATATGTATTCATCACAATTAATTAATTTACGTCTGATGCAGAATTATGTCACACATGTAGTGACAAATTTCCATCAAGAATTGAGACAATTGATAAACCAGTTGTTTGATACATTTAAATGAAAAGGAGAAGGTTTTTCATACTAAGGACTTTAATATGTACAAAAAATAGAATTAGAATACTAGAAGAAAAGGTGGCAACAAATTATTATATAGGGAGAGAAATCACCATTTGGAATTTGGACATTTATCCATGCATATGCACCCAGGCATCCCTATACTTATATGCATGTCTTAATAATTTTTTCTGTGAAATGAATATATTTGGTAGTGGGTAAGGCAACAATCTCACACATTAGAGACCAATTAGGGAGCAATAAATTTTAATTTATAAGTAAAATATTTTACCCTAAAATAAATTACCATAGCTTTATAAATGATTTAATTTAAGGGACCCTACATAATGCAACTATTTTCCTTTCTTGATTGATTGAGCACCTATAAGGTTGACATGATCTGGCATTAGCCAGGAAAGAATGCTCCTAACAAATAAGTATTTGCACAGTTTGATACAACATAAAATTAATGCTCAAGTTGAAGAGCATCAAATTATATCAAGGACAACTTCACAGCCACAGAAGGAACTAGAAAAAGAATGATCCAGAATACACATAACACAATGTACCACCATCTATCAGATAGGAGGTTAAAATTATTGCCTTAATATATAGAGTGTCTGACTATCAATGACTGAGGAAGTTGAAGAATATTGAATAGCGTAATAAAATTTTACCATAGAAGGGACTTGTTATCAAGCTCTTGCTTAGGCACATCACGGCCACGCATTGTCACCAAGTCCAAAAATATAGCTTTGTTTAGACAACATATGACAAGAAAATGTCTCCCTTTTGTTGATGGGGCAGGAGAGCTAAAAGCTGAAGTGTGGACAGCTGTTGGAGCCTCAGCAGCTGCAGAACGATTATGCCAAAGTTGCCAAAAGCGTACATCATCATCATAAAAATTCACCTGCTTAACACTTTAAGGCAGTAAAGGATCATGGTAAGTAAATGATACATAAAATAAAAGCAAGAAAAGATATACAAACACAAAGCAAATGCATGTTACCTTCCTCCCCGAATGGCTTCAGTAGGCTTCCCTTTTGACTCTACCAAACAAAAAACACAACATGAAAATTCAGTTAGCGGATCTTCACAGAAATGTGGACAGTTAATAATGGTTCAGAAACAGTTTATCATGCTCGTTTTCATTTTGCATAAAATGAAATTCACTTGTTAGTTGTTAAAATTTCCTAGAGTCTAATAATGTTAAATAGCTAAGCTACAAATTCAACCACACGAATACATCACCATAACTAACCAGACGCTAAGTGCTAACATAAACAGAAATTTAAGCAATTCTCACTAAGAGACCAGGAAACTACAGTAAAACTAACCACGAGCAGTATCATGGCTGGAGACTATAAGCATCATAGCAATCAGACTCAGAAAATTTACCTAATTGAAGTTTTTCACTACTAAGAACGTAACAATTTGGCAACCATGTATATTTGGTTAATTCCTTAAAACAAAAAACAACAAATGACAAGTACAATATCAATGCCAAAATCAACAAATTATGACATCAATCGTTACTAAAGACCAGTATAACACACTAACATTTACGGATCACGAGACTTAATTCCAAAACCTCCATCAGAAGCAAATGCACAGGTCTATGTAACAGAACAACTGAACAACTCTGTATATTCATTGATAAAATTTTAAAGAGAATTGAACCTGTTTCTCCTTCGGCCAGCTTCTCCAACTTGGCGCCGACCAAACGCCGCTCGTCCACTCCACCAGCTTTCAACTCATACACCACCTGAACGAGGTTTCCATTAAAACACAGCACACAGCAAGCGGAAACGCTGAACCGAAACGATAAATTGAACAAGAGTTCTGTACCTGGCGGTGCTCCCAGTTCCAAACCGAAACTCGATCTGAATCATCGGCGGTAACCATCCATGGATGCGTCGGATGCAATTGGATCTTAACGATTTTGTCACTCGTAGGCCGAAACGCTTTCAGACGCAGCATCTTCTCGTGATTCGAAAGCTAAATATAGTGAACAAAAATAATAGCGAGACGGAAGAAAAATTCCTCTCGAAAGTGGCCGAAATCGGAATCGCCTATCGGATTAGTTCAAATCTGTCCAGAATTTGAACTCCGTGTAAATTTTTCGGGAATGCGGTGAGCGCACGTTAATTGAACGGAGTAAGAAAATTCCTCAGTAGTCAACAACCATGCCCCTTTCCGTTCTTATTTTCCGAGCAGCCCAACGTGGAAGAGCAAAACCTCGCCCTATCTGAAGTGATATTTTTAATGGTTAATTAGCTCGGAGGCTCGAAGTTGAATTCAAAGAATTGTCTTCCAGCAGTTGCGCTTGTACAGAGAAGAAAGACCGAAGATCTCTGTTCTGGTGCTTGTTTGTTGCTCTGTAATGTTCAAGCCTTCAAATTTTTCCATTCCTTTTTTCTTTTTTAAAATAAATATTGAGTCTTTTAATTTTTAAAATAAATATTTAGGTGAACTTATAAGTGTCTGGTGTGGCTGTGTTACTTTGTGCTTTTTCTAAAAAAACTATTTATCTTTTCTATTGTGAAAATAATATCAGGCAATATTAATATCAGGCATTGTTAATTCTGTAATAATACTAATATTTTAAGAACATTTCAAACAATAATTATTTCCTATTAAAATAGAAGAATTCTTGAATTTTCTTAAATATGAAAAGATATTCACAGGTGATATGTTTCAAATAAATCAAGAAAACCTATTCTGCATCCAAATTTTTAAATAAATCTATAGTTTAACAAAACCAAACAACATATTAAGGTTTATTGACAAGTAAAGCCTAATTATCGGAAACTCGTCAAAAAAACTTTTAATTTAAAAATAAATTATTCAGAATTTTAAAAGAATTATATAAATATAAAAAAAATGAGTTATGATTTTTCTTTTATAATAATCTCAATTAATTATTTTATTTTGTAGATAATGAGAACCTACAGTCCTTTTTGAAACACTTTTACATCTCTTTTATTTTCTCTCTAAAAGAACACTTTTTTGTTATTTCTTGCTATGTTCTTTCTATCGAAGGATTTGTACCTTGTTAAGTCATTTAGATTAAGTTCATTTTTTAATTATTATATGATTTAGGTTTAATTAATAATTTGTTATCTAGTTTTTTTTTTAATTTATTTTTTTTTCAATGAATGATGTCAATGTTTTCTTCGTCATAAATAACCTTTCTGATTATTCTTCTTCACTCGTCTTCTTAGGATTATCATTTCTCTCATTTTAGCTTTCCCATTTTCACTATAATCCTTTTTCTTAAGTTAATTAGCTTTCACCACTTTATAGTTATTTGATAAGTTCATTCCTTTAGTTGTTTACGACCTTGTAATAATATATTTTAGTTTGTGATATAAGAAATCAAATTCCTAGATACAAATTTCTATTTTTTTTAAGTGAATTATAAATTCTACTATCATAATTATTTAAAATGTTCTATTAAATATTTTATTTCATCTCTTTTATTTTTTCTAAAAGAACACTCTCTTGTTATTTATTGTTATGTTCTTTCTATCGAAAGATTTGTACCTTGTTAAGTAATTTAGATTAAGTTCATTTTGTAATTATTATATGATTTAGGTTTAATTAATAATTTGTTATCTTGTTTTTTATTATCTGATTTCATTTATCTAGTTTTTATTTTTTTTAATTTATTTTTTTTCAATGAGTGATGTCAATGTTTTCTTCGTCATAAATAACCTTTCTGATTATTCTTCTTCACTCGTCTTCTTAGGGTTATCATTTCTCTCATTTTAGCTTTCCCATTCTCACTATAATCTCTTTTCTTAAGTTAATTAGCTTTCACCACTTTATAGTTATTTAATAAGTTCATTCCTTTAGTTGTTTATGACTTTGTAATAATCATATTTTAGTTTGTGATATAAGAAATCAAATTCCTAGATACAAATTTCTATTTTTCTTAAGTGAATTATAAATTCTACTATCATAATTATTTAAAATGTTCTATTAAATATTTTATTTCATCTCTTTTATTTTTTCTAAAAGAACACTCTCTTGTTATTTCTTGCTATGTTCTTTCTATCGAAGGATTTGTACCTTGTTAAGTAATTTAGATTAAGTTCATTTTTTAATTATTATATGATTTAGGTTTAATTAATAATTTGCTATCTTGTTTTTTATTATCTGATTTCATTTATCTAGTTTTTATTTTTTTTAATTTATTTTTTTCAATGAGTGATGTCAATGTTTTCTTCGTCATAAATAACTTTTCTGATTATTCTTCTTCGCTCGTCTTTTTAGGGTTATCATTTCTCTCATTTTAGCTTTCTCATTCTCACTATAATCCATTTTCTTAAGTTAATTAGCTTTTACCACTTTATAGTTATTTGATAAGTTCATTCCTTTAGTTATTTACGACCTTGTAATAATCATATTTTAGTTTGTGATATAAGAAATCAAATTCTTAAATACAAATTTCTATTTTTCTTGAGTGAATTATAAATTCTACTATCATAATTATTTAAAATGTTCTATTAAATATTTTATTTTTCTAAATTTGCTTACTCGAACAGTTCATTTTACTTTCAAAAATTCCAAATTCCTCAAATAAAAAAATTATTACTTCATCCAGCTAAGCAATTAGATGTCTTAGAAAATGACAATTTAAGACACCAAAATTAATTAATTTTTAAAAATAATTAAATGATACAATTTAATTCTCACTCTAGGAAAAAAAAATTAAAAAAATATAGAGGAAAAAAATATATTAATGAGCACGCAGATATCAATTTTACTCCTATACTTTTCTTTCGTCTCTTACTCGTTTTTATTCTTATACCTGTGACCATTTTAATTTATTAAAATAATTTTAAATTAATAAATAATCTAAAATATTTGTATTAGCTTTTCTATTATCCTTATTTTTTTATTATTTTTAAGATATATATTTAACTTTTTTATATAATTATTTGATCTTTATGTAATTATTTTTTCTTACTATAACGTGAGATTTATATAATTATGATATTTTCTGATATTTGATATTAAAAAAGAAATATATTTTTATATTAAATTTTTTATAATATAATTTATTTTTAAAAAATTTAATTAATATGTAACATGAAAATAATAATAAGATAAAAGTTCCATATTTATTGAGTATTAGGATAAGAAATAGGATAATTTTTTCTTTCCAACAAGAAAGGAAAGTGAAATCCATACCAACTTATTTTGCCATACCTAAATTTAATTTATTGTTTTGTTAGTGTTTTAAAAAATAATAAATTATGTTTCTATATTGAATTTTTTATAATATAATTTATTTTTAAAAATATTTATTTAATATGTAACATGAAAATAATAATAAGATAAAAGTTTCATATTTATTGAGTATTAAGATAAGAAATAGGATAATTTTTTCTTTCGAAGAAGAAATGAAAGTGAAATCCACACCAACTTATTTTGCCATACCTAAATTTAATTTATTGTTTTGTTAGTGCTCTAAAAAATAATAAAATTATGCTTCTATATTGAATTTTTTATAATATAATTTATTTTTAAAAATACTTAATTAATATGTAACATGAAAATAATAATAAGATAAAAGTTTCATATTTATTGAGTATTAAGACAAGAAGTAGGATAAACTTTTCTTTTGAAGGAGTGTCGCAATCGGGATCACGATGGGGCTATCAAAATTTTGTTTTAAAAATATTTAAATAATTAAATAGAAATTTGGAGTCGCCACTACAGTTTATTATGGAAAACCATAGAAAAACCAAAAAAATAAAAAAATGTCTACGAACCAGATTCTAAGATTCGGGAGTCGGTTACGTGCCGGGAAGGTACTAGCACCCCGCAACGCCCGTCCTAAGATGATACCTTTAATCAAATTGATAGAAATAAGTATGGCTTTTTTCTAAAGTATTATTTTTCCCAATTAAGATAACAATCCCATCAAATAATAAAAACGAGCAAGTATATTTATAAAAATGCCTATAAATACAAAGCAAATAAACAAAGAAAATATTTTATT
>Ga0099824_1000644_pt1 | contig 43415 bp, 21 predicted proteins | sample SiratrowhiteBW_FD_76837 | JGI IMG/M metagenome (GOLD analysis project Ga0099824, IMG submission 76837) | Root nodule microbial communities of legume samples collected from California, USA - Siratro white BW | ecosystem: Host-associated > Plants > Roots > Nodule | place: USA: California... | reverse complement strand
TATATATATATTATTTTCTCGTATGCAATTTAAAATATCAAATATTTTATATCTATATCTATATCTAGTTAAAACGAAAATTAATTTTCTATCAAGGGGAGAAAAGTTTTGGAGAATACTCAAAATAAATTTATTTCTCATTCGAATGCTTACACTATTGTAATTAACTTATAAAGTTATATGCAAAAGCTTTAAAAAATCAATTTGAAAATAATTTATGATTTTTTCTAAAAATATCAAACATCAACCTCTCAATAAATAAAAATAAAATATTAAATAGATATTTCAAATTGTGTATACTTCTTTTCACATCTAATAAAATAACAATAGTCTTACTTATTTACTTTTGGAGGGCAAAGCTTTCTCAATTTAATAAAACATATTTATTTTTTAACCACAAATCAGTTGAACTTAAAGAGTTTGCTTATTTCATCAAACTATTTATTTTCAAAAAGTTTATTTTACCACTAACATTTCCTTTCCGCGAAATATTTATTTATTAAGATAGTTATACAAACATCTTGACTATTCATTTACATAATACAATGAAAAAACAAGTATTGAAATGTCACACAAACTAAAAAGATGTCACGTAGCTAGGTACCTCTAGAGCTAAAAAAACAGCTTCTAACATGTAACATGTTGTAGGAGACAAGTGAGAGACAGTTAGAAGACACGTGCAAATAGCTTCATCTCACATGACTGTTAAACAGATATTGTTGTAGTTTCTTGAATCCCTTTTTGACTTTAGGATTCTTCAAAAATGTTTCTGACTTAGGCAGTAAGATTAAAAGTATTTAGAGTAAAAAATCAAACATGTTTTTTTTTTTTAAATATATGTTTTAAAATATTTATTCGAAATCATGTTTTTAAGTTTAATTATGTTACTGTAAATTTAGTATTTTTAATTTAATTTGTTTATTGAAGATATAATTCGGGTAAAATTGAGTGGATGAATACTTTTGTTTAACTAAATTGAACTCAAACATAAGTTATAACTATAAGCAAAGTAAAAAAAAAAATATGCTTTTGAAAGATATCACAGACGAACAATGTAAAGTAATTTTACACTATCAATATAAAACAATTTAATGTTATTATCAAATACAGTAATCTTTAACACAGTTATTATAAAATTTAATAGATATACCACACGCGATAATTTATAAATAAATGATTGTGTAATATTGCTCAATTCCATTAAACTATTTGTTTTACAAACAGCATAATTTTGAAATTACTTAAAAATGGGTCACGTAAATAATGTTTTTCCATAATATAATTGACCTTTTTTGCTTGTTAATTATCACAATGGTGCCTAATGCATCTCATTAATTTTTTTTCTTATTTTAATCATATTGTCATTTGTCAACATGACTGACTGTTTACATTTAAAAATATTAATTGGCCACACAAAACACAGGAAAACATGATTTAAAGAAATAAAATAATATATGAATTGGTTGAATTTTGTTGGCTAAGAAAGTTGTCTCAAATTACAACCCAAGGCCTTCTTTGTCAGTTGTTTAAAGGCTACCTATCTAATAAACCCAATCAAACTTAATGGTGCATTTGGATTTTGACTTTAAGGAGGAAACACAAAAGGACAGAAAAAAAAATGAGAAAAATAAAAGTATATATTTAGTAGTTCAGTAAAACTAAAACAAGTGAAAAATAAAAAATATTTAAAAAAAATTGATGTGATAAAGTATATAAAAACAACCGAAAGAATGTCATCATATTTTAAAATTAATTTTGTTCCTCTTCTCATCACTTCACCAAATCAGTAGAATAAATTGTGTGAATGCCTTCTTTCTGAAACAAACCCTTAATTTATGGATAGAGATGGATCACAAGTTGTAAATTGGCAGATTGACATAAGTTGATAAAGAAAAGGCAAGGTCCACTATGTAATCATAACACAGCCATAAATTATTGATATAACATTTCACCCCAAGAGAGAAAGATATGGGGAAAAGACAAAAAAAATTGCAAGTTTGAGAAGTTCATCCTTCATGGTTTTGTATTGCTACCAAATATCTCTACCTTATGGGACCGGGCCAAGATGAGTTGGGGAAATTGGATAACCCTACTCAATAAATATGAGTTGTGTTGTGTTGTGGTGTGGTGTGGGTTTGATTTTGGTTGCTTTTCCAGGCTTCAGCAATGAACTCAACTGTCAAACCATATGATGAAATGAACAAATAGGTAGTTGCCAAACGTTACCACTTTTCAGGGACTGAAAGGAACATCCCAACCCTTCCCTACCCTATTCCTATTAAATGCATATTACTTTTTCTTTCCACTTATTTTACCACTTCCTTATTCTTTTCCATCATAAATATAAATAACACCTTTCTAACTAGTTATACACCTTCTAGAACCAATTATAGAAGAAAAAATATGTGGAGTTTTGTAAGACAAACTTATCAAGTTGACTTTTTTTCTCATATGATGATGATAAGTTTGTGGAGAAGATTATCCTAAGATAAGTATTTTTTTTTGGTTGAGTGTTATTAAGCAATCAGAGTTGGGAAATTAGAGATGTGATTCATAGAAATGAGTTTGGGCACAGCTAGGCCTCCCTCTACCAAATTGTGACAGCGACATGGTTAGAGTGGGAGCAGGATTATTTGTTGGCACCTGGTGCAAGATAGCAAAAACGTAGCTGGTAGGAAAAGTTGACAAAGTTAGGTGGCATGTCAGTGATTAAAATGATGGGAAAGAGTTTTAGATAACACAGCAAGAAGAGGGATCGTATCAATAACTGCACACTGTGGTATATACCTCAATTTTTAGGTCTTCGTGAATGCTCTGTTTGGTAGAGAAGAAACAAAGTACAGCAGGAAGTAGAATACAAATAGATCTCCTATTTTGCTACAAAAGAAAGAAACAGAAGTGGAAGAACAAACAAACAAATTATATACAAAAATCATGTAGAAAAATATTTTTTAGTCATAAAAAATAGTAGAAAGAAGATATTTCAATAATTCATAGTTAATTTTTCATTATTATTATATTTTTGAAGTATTTGTCATAGGTTGAAAAAAGTTAAAGGATAAAGATGTTGATAGTAGTCGAGGTACATATTAGAGGATATAAAAACAGATGTGGCATATGGTCAATCAATTCCTAGATGTAATGTTAGATGAGACAAAAGTTGGTAATAAAGTAAATGGCAGTTAGACAATCGAATCATATTAAAATATTATGAAAACTTTAGCTTTATATTTTGATTGATCAGTTTCAACAATTTTAAGAAATTGATTTCAAAAAATTGATTTTAAGAGATTGAAACGTAAGATATTTAAATTAATTGTGGTTGATTTTTTTTCAATGTTTCACACCTATCGGTCTCTTTTGCACCATCCAAATAATGGCTAAACCTCTGTGTTTGTTGGTACACAAATCTGAACCGCAACATTGGCAAACAATATTGTTAAATTACGAACGTTACTTATGTTTGTTTTGCATGTCCTTAGAGCAGGTACGGCTAAAGTTGATAAAATGAAAAGGAACGGAGAAGCTCCTTCTCAATTTCACAACCTACCTCAGTACTATTTGCTTAGTCTATATTTGCCATGTCATCTCAAAACTAACACTTCATTCTCATTACCAAACCAATTAAGATACCTTCCAGGAAGGACATTATAATCATCATTATTAGTTTGTTGTTGTTAGCTAATACGTGGGGAAACAAGCATTCAAACCACGTGCTACATTATTCTTTTTAGACAATGGACCAATTTTTCAAAAACAATTATCTTATTATCAACTTTATTTCATAACTTTTAATTTTCTACTGTAAAGAAACTACGCAAAAGATGGGTCTTATTGTTTTAGGAGAATGAATAGGTATTACATGAGTCAGGACTAATGTGTTAAAGCTCTTCAACACTATATCTTTTTCTATTTACAGGATTGGAAGCTAGTACTTTATCAGAGAATGCTGACACAAGGATGAATTTTGCTGCCAACATTTTACCAAACATCCATTTAGAAAAATAGCAAGATTTATAAATTTGTGGAATCGTGCAGCAATATAATATTGGAAGTTTGGTGAATGATTTTAGACAGGACATTGTGATCACATGTTGTTGGGCCCTTTATCCTGCAATCAAACTAAAAGTTTCGAGACATACCAACGATGAGCTTAATTATGATAATGACATTTTAAACGGTAAGCTACAATTATTGGATTTGTTTTCTCACTTTCTTCACTCTCACGCATCTGAAATCAGTCACAGTTTTTCACAAAAAAATAATAATAATAAAAAAAAAAACTTAGAATGATAAGATCGGATATTAGGAGACTATTTTGGTTATTTTAAGATCTCACTTTACAACGGTGTGCCCCCAAATGAATGCCCTCAGCTTTGGAAGCAAGAGAAGTGAAGAGCTAACAGTAGCCAATGGGCATGGTTGAGTTTGACATCATTACCATCGCCATTGGATGTTGATGTGACGTTGATTTGTGGTCACATTGGCAAAACCATTAATTACTCTAAAGACGAACTAACAACTTTTCCATTTATTTGCCAAAGAGTTTCGTCAATTCCGTGTGGAATGGTGTGGTTTATGAAGAAAAGGATGGTTGGGGTAGTCAGATTCCAAGTTCATAATATCTAATGCTAGTGGGTGACTAGTTCGACAAAACTGGGATGATGACATTTCTTGTTTCTTCACTCAACAAATTGCCTTTGGGAACCCATTAGTCTGTTAATGTTGACGCAAAGCAAAATTGGGCCTTTAAGCCTGGGCTGCTTTAAATGGCTCCAAAGCTTATGGGTTGGGCTTCATGAGTTAGGAATGGGCTCTACGTAGCCTGAAATGGAAGGCTTCATAAATGAAGTAGGAATCCATTTAGTGTTATTTCAAAAGAAAATGTTGGCCTACATACATATTATAAAACTTGGAATTTCAATTGCCCAGCTCTAAACCGATTTAGAATTAAAATGAATTTTATTAAAATAATTATAATATTTATATATTTTGGGATTCAAAATTACTTAATAAATGTGATGAATTATTTTATTTAATATATATTTCTTGATTAAAAGTAAATTTAACTTCATTTATCTATTTTTTTAAGTCTTTAGAGGGCCTCTAATGAAAATGTGCATACGAGTTACTTTTGGTTATTTGAAGCAACTCTTCCACTCCATGACTCCTGGGTTTTATGTGACATTTCAAAGTTGTTTAAAGAAATTTCTGAGTTACTTCTGTAAACAACTTTAACAATTAAAATATTATTTTGTTGATTAAAATAGTAAATATTATTATGTAGAATAATTACATCTAAATTAAAAATATAAGATGAGTTTTTTGTAAGATTTCTTTTATAGGAACATAATGTAAATTTGTTAGCAATAATGTGATATAATATATACTAGTACAAATTACTACTTTCAATATATAAAGCAATTTATCTGAATTGAAAAACTTTTATTTTTTAAAGGAACAACTACTACCATAAGTTACTGGTATTATGCCATAAGTCATAGAAAGAATATTTTTTTTGTTAATTTAATTGAGTAAGCAAAATAGCATATTATTTTTCTCTTGTATAAATTATTATAGAAGATTTTAAATTCTGAGAATATATTTAAGAGAGCGTTGCATGTCATTTTAACTATCTTTTGTAATTAATTTAACCAACCTATAAACTCGTTTGACTTAAACAAATATGCTTAGCGGAAAAAAAAAAAACTAGTCGTACTGATTTATACACATCCTTTAACTATAGAAATGTTCGTTTTTAAATATCTTTTGAAGTAACATTTAACTTTACAAATTATTAATTTGCTATTCTTAATATTTTATTAAAACGTCACATTCATTTCCTCCTTTAGTATTATACATTTTATTTTAATTATTGTAACATTTATTCTATTTTCCTTAAAATATTTTTTTTTTTGTTTAAACAATATTTGATAAGGTAAGTGATCTACATTAACTTAAAGAATTAAAACATGTCAACTTAAAAATATATTGTTATATATAAAAAAAAACGTATAAAAAAAATATAATAGCGTCCTTCTATTTTATTTATCCATTAATGCGATTTTAATAAGTTTTTCTTATAACATTTTTAGCTTTTACTAAAATTAATATATAGTTTAAAAAAAAATCGACTTCCTACCAATTATTTAAACTGTAACTTTTTTATCAAAGTGGTGTCCCATTTGTGACAACACCACCTATTTCTTAAATAATGTTACTCGATTTAGTGAGTGATCACCTTAATACAAAATTATCATTTTCAAATAAATTTATAAGTGATATTTATAACTAAATTTACGTGATCACGAATTTAGTTTGATTAGACTCGTCTTATTTGTAATCTATTGATAATTTATTATAATCGGAATGAATTGGTGGTCATGATCCTTCCCACCAAAAAATTTGATCATGGATGGATTGTCAAATTTTTTTAAATTTATATCTTTAAATGATATTTTTATCATATGAATATTTTTTAAATATTAATCAATTACTTATGGTATTTATTCATTTCAAATATGTTAATTTTTAATGAAAACAATTTAATTAATTAAGAGTGTTTTAAGAAAAAACATTTAATGCATTATTCAACTACAAATCAGAGGAAGTAATAATTTAAATTTTAGCAAACAACAAAAGAGTTTTTTTGTATAAAAACAAAAAACTCATCAGAAAAGAGTCACAAATTGATTGGAGTTGCATTTAGTTTGGCACCATTAAGAGAGCCAAATGCATTTGATGTGGAATGCATGGGTGCGTCAGAAGGTATTCCCCACCAACACCACTACAGTAGTTGCCTTTCGTTTTTTCCTTACAAAAATTTGCTGCACAAAACCAAGTTCATACCGTGCAATACATAGTATTTGCTTCATAAATGAAGATCCATATTGAAGTATTCACTGTAATCTAAATGGAGTATATCTACACTCCCCAAATGAAAAATCGCATTAATATTCATACAACAGAAGTATAATTCATATTCTTATTTAGAACTAATTTTGTGCACCTTCAGAGCGATAATGTTGAGTGAAGAGAGCATATATTTTATAAATTAAGTTCCTTATCATAAACACTCTGTTAAGTTTGCTCTAACACTAAATGGCAAAAACAACTTTATCCTGTTCTTACATTCAATGTTGACCCTCTTTCCTTTTTGAAGGATAAGAGCATGGAAAACTTAAGAAATAATAACTATAAAGCCTTTTGTTCTTTCTTTGACCTTTGACCAAGGACACATTAACTACTGTTTCAAAATAAGCTTCATTTTCATTTGACATCTGTTTATTTTAATAAAATATTATATTTTAATAAAATAATATTATTTTAGTAAAATAATATTATTTTTAAATGTGAAACGAGTGTAATTTACTGTTACCAGTGTAAGTCAACATATCTCTGCTCAATTTGTAAGTCTTTAAACTATATCATTTTAATATCTTAGGCAACATGAAAATTAAAAAAAAGGTAAATGAGTCCATCTACCCTATTCAACGGGTGACTTGGTAAGGTATACAAGATAGGTGAAGATGGACTGACGAACCAAAAATCTCACCCTTTGATTTGAATTCAGACTCATAAAGAAAACGAGTCAAATCACTTAAAAATATTAAATTAGCTGATATTTTATGTTGTTGTCGAGTGAAGCTTTGATATTTTGTGCTATTTATTTCAAATATGTATTAATTTTTAATGAAAACAATTTAATTAAGTAAGAATATTTTAAGAAAAAACATTTAATGCATTATTCAAAGTACAGGAAAGAAAACGACAAAAGAGCTTTTCTGTATAACAAAAAAACTCATAAAAAAGAGTCACAAATTTAAGTGTTGTGATATTGGAGTCCCATTTAGTTTGATGCCATTAAAAGAGCCAAATGTATTTGATATGTAATGCATGGGTGCTAACAGTTCATATTGTTATTTAGAGCTAATTTGTTCTAATTTCATAGGAATAAAGAGATTATATATTTTATAAACTAAGTTCGTTATCATAAACACTCTCTTATGATTACTCTAACACTAGATGGCAAAAAAAGGAACATTGAATGTTGACAGCATGTAAAACTTAGAAAGAAAAATAATAATTATAAAGCATTTTTGTTCTTTGACCTTTGACTAAGGACACATTAATTGAGAGGGAGCAAGCGAAAGTTTCGGAAGATTTAAAGCGGTTGAGTTTGAGTAACAACTATGGGGCTACGAACCACGTGCTTGCCATCGGTCCAGGAAAGCGACCCGAATACCGCTCCGGTCTCACCCAGCACCATATTCCCTGCATCTCCCGTCACCGTCACCACGAAACTCCTCTTCTTAATCCTCTCCGAAAACACTAGCCTCGACGGCCTCACCGTCACCGTCAATCCCTCCGCCTGCGTCTCCACCCTCACCCAATACACCGAATTTGCCTCACCCACGTTCGTCAACGTCCTGAAGAACGTCTTGCTCAGCAACGTCAACCCTCTGGAGGACGACGATGGCAGGACCGCCACAAAGGACGGGTAGTTTAGATTCTCCGGCAACGGCCTCCTCCGTGGACAATTAGGCGGCGATCGTGTAATCACCTGGATCAGCCTGGGCTCGTAGCCAATGGCACACAAAAACATGACATACTCATCGTTGGTGATGTCGTAAATCAATCCAGGGTCGATGGCGTGAGCGAGGTTGAGATATCCAGCGCCGAAATCGTAGGGCGTGGAGGCATTCCCAGTGGCTTGATCAACCATGTGACGGTTGGTGTTGTCAAGAACCGTAGCGGTTGTCATCATTGCAGACCTTATAGCCGCAGGGCTCCAATCAGGGTGCGCGGATTTCAACAACGCCGCTGCCCCACTCACGTGAGGACACGCCATCGACGTGCCCGACAAAATGTTAAACTCGCTTCTTCTCGTGTCGTAGTCCAGCCCCGAAGGCCCAACCGCATCGGTCCACGCCGCCAGAATGTTAACCCCGGGCGCCGTCAAATCAGGTTTAAGAATTTCCAAACTCAAAGCGTTGGGTCCCCGAGCTGAAAACGCCGCCACTACGGGTGCCGGTTTGATTCCCACCACAGTTCCTTTGAAATCGATAGTGGCCATTGGGTTCTGCGAGGACGAAATGTATGCTTTTATTTCATCTCCCAAGTTAGCTCCAAGGCCACACGCCGGAAGAAGATGAGCGTCTCCAACAAGTCCTTCGCCGTTGGATATTCCGTTTGCCAAAATCATTCCCACTCCTCCTGCTTTCTTTACCTCCAAACCCTTCGCAACTCTCGGATTACTTCCTCTGTCGCAAACCACTATCTTCCCTCTCACAAGCTCCGGGTCTAACGAGTTTTCCATGCACAGTGAATCCGTAAGAACCCCTGATTTTCCCGGATATACTAAGGGAAACATTCTCCCCCTCAACGGAACTCCGGAGTAGAGAGACACGCCGGAGAGTCTTCGTCCGTTTCCCAATATGACCTCCGCCGGAAAATCGCGATCAATGGTGCCTGCTCCGACAGTGGTCAACCAGGGTGCAAGGTTGGTCACCGACATTGCACTGGGCCCGTCATTCCCACCCGAGGATGACACAAACACCCCTCTGGAAACTGCACCGTAGGACCCTATCGCAATTGGGTCAAGATAGTAAGGAGAGGAAATGCCGTCGCCGCCGCCGATGGACATGGAAATGACGTCGACGCCGTCGTTTATGGCAGCGTCAAATGCTGCGAGTATGTCAGAGTCAAAACAACCAGAATTCTTCCAACACACCTTGTACATGGCAAGTCTGGCTTTGGGAGCCACGCCCTTTGCAACTCCAGAAGCATATCCCGCCATGCTGGCGTCGAAAACGTAGCGGCCGGCGGCGGTTGAGGCCGTGTGGGTTCCATGACCGTCAGCGTCCCTTGGAGAAAGGAATTCGACGGTGTCGTTAACGGAGGTGCCACTTGCCTCGTGACCTTTGGAGAAGAAGCGCGCACCAATCAACTTCCTGTTACAGTTATTGGGAGAAAATCTTACACCTGTCTCGCAACGCCCTTTCCAGCGTGCAGGAATGGGGCCGAGGTTGGAATCACTGAAGCTCGGGCGCTCCGGCCAGATTCCGGTGTCGAAGACTCCGATGATGACGTCGGATCCGTAGTCCGTTTGGGACCAGAGTCCGCGCTGATTTCTGAGGCCAACGAACTGAGGAGAGCGCGTGGTGTGAAGGTGGCGGCGGCGGTCCTCGAAGACAGCGAGGACGGAGGGGTGGTGGGCGAGAGAAGAGACTTGTTGGTGGCTGAGCAGTGCGGAGAAGCCGTGGAAAACGGTGTCGTAGAGGTGGACAATGCGAGTTGGGTGGACGAATTGGGAGGTGTACCAGTGGTAGTGTGTGGGGAAAACGGAGGGTTTGGAATGGGAATCGATTCTGAAGATGAATGTTTTGGAAGGTTGATAGTGTGCTCTTACTTGAGAAAGTGAAATGCAGAGAATGATGAAGAATGTGCACGAAAGTAACGTGGAAGGAGCATGATGCACCCCATTCTCACCCATTTCCTTAACCACTACTTCTCTATGTCTGTGCTCTCTGTGTGAGGACTCATATAAATACACTCCATCACTATAATCATAATATCTTCTTCCTATTTCTCACTTACCATTTCACTTTTCTTTCTTCTTCCATTCCTCACACTCTTTTTCATATTTATAAATAATTATTAAACCAAAACTATATTTTATTTATCATTTTTTCACTTTATATATTCCCTTTAGAATTCACCTTTTATTAATTCTAGTACTGTTTATTTAACTATGATGATGTAACAATGCAACTAGTGAATTGCTGTAAAAAAATGGTGCTTAGAATTTCATGGTGTGATGTTCCATGTCACGACTGTGCTTTGCATAATATTGGACAAATAAGTTTCTATTCAAACACTGGCATGGGATTCCCTAATTATGCCTTAACTATTCCAGTAGGTTATGATAAAGGCTTAATTTTTGATAAAATTTTAAAAAGTGTTTTTCCTATTCAAATCATATTTTTCTTGGTTATTATTATTTTTAATTAAAACTAGTCATAGTTGTTAAGATGGAGTTTTAATTTTAATTTAACGACAACATTACTAATTATATACCACGTCTCTTATTTATAAGCAAAAATATCACATATCTTTTTATTCTTAAATATAAGTTAAAGGTTAACTACTTTTACTTCATGTGATAATATTTAATTTAAAATGTTTTAATTTTAATTAATGTATTACTTTTGATCATACAATTATAAAGTATATTACAATAAAATCATTTTACAAATTAATGAAATTTAAAATACTTAATATAGTTTATTTACAGTTAAAGACTAATAGTTAATATAGTTTTTTTTAATCTAAAAAACAATAATTAATTTTTTTATTTACAAATTATTATTTTTAATCAAATATGTAAAAGTACACTGCTTTGTGATTTTTATTATGCTCGTATATTATTCTTAATAAAAAAAGTTATCGTATCAATAAAATAATTTATTAAAATATGTAAAATTAACTCGTTTGTGATTTTTTTTATTGTGCTCAGATATAAATTTTTAATCAGAGCTTAAAAGCAAGTAAGAAAAAAAAAAACACTTAAATTTCTTATCAAAGTGAGTGGAAGCAAGTCATCAGTCCACCATTTTCTAACTCTTTGGGAAAAACATTGAGAGCACAAGGTAAATAGTAGTTACTGGGTGTCATTGACTAAATGCTAGTGGATAAAGTTTATTAGTAGTAAAAAAGAAAATGAAGTTCTCATTCCTATATTTAATAATGTCATTATATTAGACGGCTCACTTATTTTTATTTAATAATGTTGTTTTTATTCACAGTGAATTTATTGTATTCAAATATATTGAATATTTTACCTGGGTGAATGAGAGCGCATATCATGAATGTGCTATGAGTTATCTTCTCAGTGTCCCATGTACTTCACGCACTTTTCTATCGTCATATCGCAATTAAACTGTCATGTAATTTTCTCCTTTCAGCTACTTCCAAAATTAAGCTTCGCACAAAATCCCTAATCATCATTGTGCTTTTTCTACTTTTTGGCTTTAGGGATAATTTTGCTTTTTCTACTTTTTGTACCCACCCACATCTACAACTTTTACAAAAATAACTCATATTCACAAAAACAATAACCTGTTAAACTTTCTTTTATTGGTATCAACTTTATTCAACTTAATAGTACACACATCACGGGTTTAATAGTATCATGTATTATATTAACACAATTTTACCGGTATAAATAAATTTGGACTGATTTGATCCCCAAAAAACAACTTTATAACGTTTCAGTCTCTTACTAGATATTTTCTTTCTTCCAAATTATTTGTCGTTATATTCTAATTTATCCCAACATAAGTGATGTTACTGTCTTACGACGTAATATAAACTTAATCTATTCTTACGTAAGTATATGTTAACCATTTAATCACCATAATTATCACACTCTTCACTTAATGTGTTTACTGAGAATGTAAATTAATTTTAATAAATTTGCATACAGAAATGTATTTACTGTTTTTAGAATCTATGTACAAGTTTAAAATTGCTGATGAATGGGTAAGGAGGTAGTAAAATGCATATATGATTTAGTAATGATATAGACAAATCAAATTCAATTCACACATAGGGATGGAATTGTTGGCCAGCCAATTTTTTTTTTTAAAAGATATACATATTTTTAAAATATTTTATAAATTATATCTGATTAATTAATATTTCTAACTATATAAACTGAAATGATTCAAATTTAATTTACCACGGTAGAAAATTTAAATTTCAATATTATTGGATATATTCTTTCAATAATATAATAAAAAATTATAATTCTTTAAAGTATAGCATTTTATATTTTAGTTTTAATATGAAATAATTCACTCAATTGGTAATAACTTAACTGTTATTTTACTATAAATGGCTATTTCATTTGGGGAATTCGCACCTGAATTTGAAAGTCTGAAAAATAAATTTGATTTTCTTATTGAATTTTACTTTTATTTTCTAATTCTATCTTACATCTTTTATTCATCCCTCTTAAAAGAAGTGGAAAAAATGATTTTGTTTGAGAAAGTGAAGCATGATGAGGGCGAGATGAAGGGTGGAGACTACAGGCGCACGCTCATCACGGCGGAGCATAAGCAGTGTAGTTTGTGGGCCCCGCTGGTCAGCGGTTGTTGAATGCTGACGTCATCCCTAAATTTGTTGTGTTAATCTGTGCTGGAAAGTTTTAGTTGTGCCTAGTTGGACGGATAGGATTTGAGGAGCACTTGAGTCACGTTACATAAATATCAAACAAACACATCTTCCATCCCACATTACTAATCTTTTAACATAAATGCATTAAAGAAGTTGAAAGAGATGAGAACGGTGTAGTTGTTCATTATTAATTCTTATTTAATTTATTTATATATTAATTTCACTATTTTATATTTTCCTTTTTTAAGAGTCTTTTACACAAAAGTTACTTTATACCTTTAATTTACTTCACTTTTTATGTGTAGACAATATTCCGCCTAGGTACTTTTCATAGTGTTAACATTCACTTAAATTTATATAATCTATGCCAAGGTTTTACTTGCAGAGGGTAAAGGCGGAGATAAAGTAATTTTTTAAGAAAATAATTTATTGGGGAATACAGAAAGTAAACTACAATATGAATACGTGTAAAGACAAAAGTATAATATACAAATAAATCTGCAAATGGTCATAGTTTTTCTCTTTTTCTTTTTGAAATTGCCATTAGTTTTTTCACATAACAAGACCGAAATAACAATAAAATAATACGTATACAATTCGTTTGAAATTTTTAATATAGTTAAATTACAATAAAAATCAACTTATATATATTAACATAGATTTTTAAAAGAATTTTTAGGGATAAATTGCAAAAAGTCACAATTCAACTAACCAAACCCCTGCAATTTGTGCGACATTTGTGTCACATCCGAGAATTGGATGCATAGAATTATAGGGATAAACACAACACAAAACTTTAGGATGATATAAAAAATCGTATTTAAGGATATACATTTGTAAAATTTATAATAGATAAAAGATGGATGGTGAAATAAGTATTACAATATATACCTTAAATCCTTCTACTTGTTTATTTGAAGGGCCAAGGCGGACATTAAAGTAGCCATACTTATGATGTTATCTTGTTATCACTAATTATTGCGAAACTATTATTTAAACGTGCTTATTTTAACTATTTATTGCCAAGCTATTTTACTTATTATTAATGAACCAAAGTTCTTTCTGTATTAATGTTAGGAAATATTAAATTAGTTAAGTGAACTAAAATTTATGACCACTACTAAATGAAATACAATTTCAACGCATATGTTAACCTTAAATCTAGGCAAGTAACATATAAGACTTGTTTTGCTTTTTATACTAGTCAAAAACATTTCATGAATACTTAAAAAGTGTGGTTTTCAATAAAACATTTTTCTACTTAAAGTACTCATCTACATTTAGAAAGAGAGAAAAAATATATAAAAGTTGTATCAGTGTCTTGAATAAATGGATATAAATTTATTGCTACCTTGAATGCAAATTAGGATTATTTGAGTTGAAAAATATGTTTGCTTGATTTTATTTTGTAATCGCAAAAAAAAAAAAAAAAAACGTAATCTCATTTTCATTTTTATTATTTGTTATTTTCATCTTCCTTTTATTTTACTTTGTCTATACAAGCTTAAAACAAAATAACTAAAAATACTTTGAAACCATTTTTTTTTTAAAACTTATATTTTCATTTGAAAATGACACTGCTTGTTAGCCTTGGGAAGAGGATATGCTCATTTTCCACTTTCAAGACATCTTTATTTTTCTTAGAACAAGTTACATTTATAGCTATTGAGACTTTAACACAGTAACACACAATTTCTTTTCAATACGACATTATACCTACCTTTATAAAGTCCTAAGTTGTTATTTAAAAATTGAGGAAAAATTGAGCAAAATAAGAAAAGAGAAAATTGTTATGTAATTGTGTTAAATTTGAAAGAGCTGTTATGCATTTAATCCCTAATTTTATATGAAGTTGGTGAGGTAAGACAAACGATAACTACACGTACTATAATATTAATGATTTTGTTCATCATTTACCCTAACAATAACAATAACAAAAAATAAAAAATAAACATGACGCAAAAGTATGAATGCAACAACGTTAGTTTTGTGTGGAAGAGGTTCATCTAATATCTAGGACCCTCTTGACAGTTTTATACGAGGGATTGCAACGAAGTTTTGCTGGCTATGTTGGTTTTGGCTTATTTAATTTGAAGCACAGTAGATATATAGTATTAATATCATTTAAGATCACACACCCCACTTACATATACAACAGCTTCAACCTGATAACTCTATTATAGAAAACAAGAAAGATGGGAACTGGTGAATTAAAAGTCATACATTTGAAGATGCATAGAAAGATTATAAGCTTAGCATTCATTGAGTAATTAAATTGGAAAAATGCATGTCTATTTGGCTATGTCTCTAATTAAATCGAAACCCATCTCTGCAGGATCAGTGGCTTGGAGTTCATAGCTGATTCCATCCAGTGCTCTTCTCAGCCCATCCTTGGAAGTTGCGTACAGAATCTTTGCTCTAATTCTGGATGCTGTTGGAGACCTGATACATATGTATATAATTTCAATTCAATCACTTCATAATAACTAATAAATAATATAGGTTAATTGAATGAAGAGGGTCCCCTCCTAGCTATGAAAAAGAAGCTTTTGATTTACGCATTATTGAGCCATTTTGCCTTGACATTATTACTACAACTGTTAGAGAAGACACAAGTCATAATTGAGAGACACTGTTTTGTTTGTATGCAAAAAAAGCAGAGAAATATGAGAGCAGAGGGAGCACCATGCAATGAAGAAGATCTTGCTCTTGCGGCAGTTATCGACGGTGACGAAGTCGAAGTCGAAGACCGCATACCGGCAATCATCGGTGGGCAAGGAGGCAGTGAGATCGTGGTAGCCGTCGGTGGGGCCACCGAGTTTATCAACGGTGACGAGCCTGGATCCTTCGTCGATCTTGAAGACGATGTATCTGTGCTCCTTCTTCCATTTCATATCCATGAACGACTTCTTGCACTCATCGGTTACCCACATTCCAGTGGTCGCCTGAATTCACATCATCAAAACAAATCAGTTACCTAAGTCTAACATACGCATGAATTGAGGAGATTAGAGTAGAGAGAGTGAAATTACCATCTTGAAAGCCATCGCCATTTTTTTTCTGCTCCGATTTGAGTAAATGGTTGGTCGGGTGGTATGAGAGCAACACCTGGCCCTATATATAAACCTTTAACTGCTCAAATGCCATTCGCCTTCCCTCCTATTTACACTCTTGTCCTCCATTTTATTTGCTGTCAATTTCTTATACATGGATTCAAAATTCAATTATTATTTTTTTTACTTTAATATATCATTGCATTTATTAATATAACTATGCAAAAATATTTCAAATATATACTACATCCTACGTGTTTAAAGAGAACAGACATTTTCGTTAACTTTATCTTTTAAGGAAAATACTTTAATTATATCTTATTTTACAATTTGAGTTGAAAATTATAAAAAGAAAACGCCAGGACTGGATTAATAATAATAATAACATCGGATAGTTAGATAATGTAAGATCAATCTAATCTTCCTTATTACATGATGTATTTTTCTATACAAAAATTATAATAAATTTTTTTATAACATCGTATTTTTCTAGCAACAATTATACAAGATCAATAATTTGTTATTTATGTTGAAGTTAAAAGGGATAACAAACGGAGTAAATCATACAAAGTAAAATTCAAGTTCTTAAAATATATTGTATAGATAATGGTACTTTTATTTTTTTAAAAGAAGATGTTGAGTTGTAAGTGGGTCTATAAGATAAAAAATAAATATGATGGAAAAATGAAAAATTTGAAGTTTGGTTGGTGTTGAAATTCTCAAACATGTATGCCAAAATTGGTTGTATTATGATAATTATAAAGTAAGAGTGTCAAACTCACGATCAACAACGAATTAAGATTCAAAGTTTGATGATAAAAGGTAAGTTGTATATGAAATTGTAAAGAATAACAATGCACTTATTTATATTTTGTTTACATCTTTCCCAATTAAATCTAAAAGTCAAAATCAAAAATTTATTAATAAAATGGAACAAAGCATAAAGAATAGAAAAAAAACCAATATAAAATAGAAACAAATTACTATATATAAATATTACCTTCTGAGTTCGAATCCATTACATTCAATCATAAGAAAGAATTTAGTTACCCATAACAACTATAAAAATTGGATAACAAATGAAGAAAAATGTCTTGTAAGCTTTTTCTCTCAACTTGAATTTTGCTAACTTTATTGACATGATGAATACAGACTCAACTAATTTATTAACATAATTTATAAATATGAATATTTTCTATAGGTAAATTGTTGAGTAAAAATGCTAAACTTAATTAAACTATATTTTAAAATTTTATATTTCAAAATATAAAATAATATTATCTATTAAATTGAAGAATTTTCTGATTAACATATGTTGATAATATTTCTATTTAGAAATGTTGTAACATTGAAATTTAGAAATACAAAGGCAACAATGGTTGGAATGATAAGTATCAACTGATTGAACCCTTTTAGAAATTGATTCTAACGTCCAACTATGATATGATTAAATTAGTAAGATGAATTGAAAGTGTATGAGATATTAAAGATTTAAATAAATGACTAAAATAATATAACAAATAAAGAACTGAAATTGAACTTAGAAATGTATGAAAATTAAAATCAAACTTCGAATTTATGGAAAGGAATATGAAACTTATAAATTTTATAGAAAACTAAACTGAAATACTGTTGAACAAGCTACAATCAAACTTAATTTTCGTAAGTCTAGAACCAGACTATAAATAATTTCTAAAGAGAAAAAAAAGAACTCGTCACATAGCACATAACAACTATCTTATCTAAAGTGTTGTGAGAACTATTTACATTGATAAAGATAGTACTAAGATTAAACGTGATACCTTTTTATGAAATGAATATGAAAAATCAACAGTTTTGAAATAAAAAACCAAAATAAACTTGTATACATTTATAAGGACATGTCGGTAAAAATCACAAAATCATGCTAATGAACAGGAAAGGATGACGTACAAAATCCAAATTCAATGGAAACAATACCTCATTTAATTTCTTTCCCTTTCTCTACAGAATATAAGAGTCGTGTTGATCTAATCTGCGAAATACAACGAGCAAAGCCAACGAAAGTAATGAACTAGAAAAAATGCACAGCATTGTTTCAAGGGAACGGGGGAAACTGACCCACGAAAAATTCCTAAACATTTTACAGGCGAAATTTAATAATATGAAGCAGAAACATAAATCTAATTTATTGCCGCTTCAAGAAGGAAAACTCATCTTTCCTCATCCCACAGACTCTTGGGTATCTCTCCAGAGTCCAGAGTCTGCAATGACTACTTTCTTTCTGGGTTTCCCATTGTAGGTTCCAGCACCCCCTTCAATTGCAAACACAGTATCCATGCCTTGGACAACCTTCCCAAACACAACATGTTCTCCATCTAACCTGCAAATCCAAAGCCAATTCATATCAATTTATCATAACATGACACTCTGACTTTCAGTAAATGAAGTAGTTTCCGGACGCAACATCATCAAATAACATTTAACCAAATTTTACTTAGGGAAAACAACTGCCTCAAAAAAAGAAAAGCAGTTTGTTTGTTGACAACAAATGGTAACAACCTAGCTTCTGACAGAAGAGCACAGACTGTTCGAATTCGAAATGAGACAAAAAAAAAATGATGGACTGACAGGACTCGGAATTGTCTGAAACATTTCCCTAAATGGCGGAATGACTTACCAACCGGTCTTCACTGTGGTAATGAAAAACTGTGAGCCATTGGAATCAGGACCTGAATTCACCATAGAGACTACACCTGCAACCGTCAAGCATATTTACAACAACTTAATCTTACACCTAAAAAATGAAGAAAAATGTCAACATAAGAATTCTTTTTTATAAAAGATAAAATAAAACGCTTGCATCCAAGCAAATCTGTTACTGACCCGCATGTGAATGTTTTATCTTGAAATTCTCATCAGGAAAGGTACCACCATAAATAGATTCATATCCTCTACCATCACGGTGGACAATGTCACCACCCTGAAACATGAAACCTGATATTATCCTATGAAATGGTGTTCCTTTGTAGTGAAGTTTTACACCATTGGCATTCTTTCCTTTCTCCCCTGCACAATATGCAATGCTCATAATCAGTATGTAAACAAGATCGAGGTTAAATTAACAAAACAACATGAAAACTCCAAGTACCTGTGCATAAAGCTCTAAAATTTTCTGCAGACAGAAGATTTTTAATCAATTAAAGTTGCAATACACGAAGATAATATAAGTGTTATGTAAAATTCCATTACATCCAATGAGGTAGATTCATCAGGAAGATATACGTGTACAACTTACTGAAAAGACTGAAGTCTAGACATAAAGGATAACTTATAAATCACAAACTGTAAAATTTCTACAGAGGGTAATAGACTAAGAATTGGATTGTGAAATTAATGACATACCCACAGTTTTTGGTACAACTTGGCCATATAATCCAATGACAATCCTACCTGCATTAGTCAGCGCATTACAAATGAGAACTATTGGTTAAAAATTATAAAAATCAGTTTGGTTCCAAATGGGAACAATAGGTTAAAAATTATAAAAATTGCTCCAAACCTAAACGTTGTCCATCAATATCAACATCCAAGAATACTCTGTCTGTAATTTCAGGCTCTTCTTCTTCTTTCTCTTCAACCTACATCAGTAAAGGTGAATTTTACTATTGACAGAACACAATAACCGGCCAAGATGGTATTAATGTTTATTCTAATAAGGTTTATTAGACTTATTATGTCACCTATTATTGGACTACCTACAAATATCTAGTCTCAAGTTTCAGATATCTAATCCTTGATGTGAAGAAGTGTGTTAGAAATCATACATCGTTTAGAGACATGGTCAAATAATAATATGTAGGTGACCTCACCTTACCAAACAAGTTTTATAAGGTTGAGATAGGCTTAAAGACTACTTTTATAAGAAATACTTGCATGTATCTATTGAAAGCTCTTAGGCATAACTCAAAGGGAATAGGAAATCAGAATGGGACTAGGAAGCTTGCAAGGGAAAACTGAAGCAAGACTAGAATCTCAAATACAATGAGGAAAAGATCTTGGTGATCATGGCCAAGTAAGACATGTCAACATTCTTAGCCACACTGAGCATGTCTATAATTGCACCACTAGCAGGTCCTCTTTATTCAGCAATAACACCAGCACATGCACGTTTGAAGAGAACCGAAAATGCCAGGAAGTGGCACACCTAAAGGATGAAGTAGAAGTGTGAAAGGGAAAAGATTATAAGAAGGACGGCTTTGACTTTTCATTTTCATCATGCACAAGACAAAAGGTAGTCCCATGATTTAGTGAGTTATACAAATTTTTACGCCTTTGTTTTGTCCCTCCACTAGTTTTGTTATGTTCCTTGACCATTTTTTAAATTGAACGGAACAAATCATTTTGTGCAGTCTTTGTCCCTACGTAAATTCATTGAGACTCAGCAGAATCAACTCAAAATAGCAAGAGTTCACCTAACATAAATGTAATGCATAAAATATTTATTAAAACTGTTTCAACATGTAATTCGAATTTAACACAGTTCAACTCAGTTTAAACCCCATTCAAACTCGGTCATGACAGTTTAAATACATAGTCATTCAAATAAGCTACTCAAATTGTTACATTATTAGTTGGTTGTCGAACTAGCTAGTCAAACATGAGTTTCACAATACTAGTTTCTGGTTAAAAACTGCTGCATTCTGAGCAAAAATAATGTGAACCCAAAAAGTCTCAAACTCAACCCATCGACTCACAAGTTCATGCAATGTAATCTATGTCTATCTTGTTCCACCCAAGCCTTTTTACCATAAAGTTTCATGTAACTGAACTAGTTTTCCCCTGGTGGAAATGTAAACTCACGAGTCGGTGAGTTGACTTGCAAGTTTCACATGCCTGCATGTAACATTGGTTAACCCCAAAATATAATTTACTTTTCCTTCTTAGCGGCAAACTTTTCTTCGAATTTACCCAAACCAAATTCAGAACTTCCTTGCTTGGTGGTAAATAATAAGTGAAAGAGGTAAAACATGAACCTGAACATGTATGTTATCATACCACCAAATATTTAAATTAGATAAAGTCATAACCTAACAAGAATGGACACATAATAGAAGTAGAACCATACTTCATATATTCCTAAAAAATCCATAACCCACAGAGGTAGATATTATAATGAACTCAGCACATCAGAAGGATTCTTGACCATGGGAATACACATCTAAAATCCAAATCAGTAAACCGTGTCATCCAAGTATAATGTTAGTGATATGGAAGTCATTGTCTATGCATCCCTACCCGCATCATCAATCAAATGGCCATCAGAAGGCTGTCAAAAAGATCATCACCATTCCCCAACGTCGTTAAACTTGGCCTATAAAGGGATGGATTTGAGCGGATCAAGCCATACTACAATGCAAAAGCTAACATCTGACTACATTTTTTTCGTATTGGTAAGTAAAACTAAAAGAAAGAAGAAATTGAATTACACCTAAAACCATCGCAACCGAGAATTCAAGCAGCGAAATCAAAATAAACGACATCCCATTCTTAAAAAGTAGTTTACACCAAACTCAACCCTATACAGTTAGGATTGCCCTAACTTGTAGCCTGCATTTTCACACTATCTCTAGTCGACGTGGGACTTGTGTTTTTCCCAATACCCATTAGGCTCAAAGTGCCCGATTCATGGCCAGATCAAACAATTAGGTCGAACCCCGGTTCAATTATCCGAATCAAATCCACAATGCAGACAGTAAACAAAGAAAAAGCGCATACCCGTCTGGAACCAGATATTGCGAAAATCAAGAAAATTGTGAGAACAATGACGATAAGGAGGCATCGCGGTTGAACGAGGAAGGAGATCGCCCTTCGCATTGCTTCAATTCCCCTGATAACGTGTTGCATCCAATCACAAAAAAATCGCAACTTTGCAATCCTCCATTGCAGCGAACTAACTGGGTTTGTCTCGGGAGCGTTTTAGCCGCAGCTAAAAGAAAAAAACGCTACAGTCCGCAGTCGCTGAAGGTTGAAGAAGGCTCCAGTTGCAGAGGGCATAAATTAAAAAATGTTCAAACCAAATAAAATAATAAAAAGTTATTCGATTTTAAAATAAAAGCATAGTGTAATTGTTTTTTTTTTTTTTTTTCCAATCCAACACGCAGTCTACTCAGGTTGGAGTTTGGTTTAAGGGGGAAATTCTATTGTTAATGAATTTTTGTGTTTAATTTTATTGAAATTGGTACATTTTTTTTAAATTATAGTGACTTAAATTTACAGTGTTGTTTAAGTTTCCACCCATTTAATTCACAAATCTTTCAATTTTTATTTTAATCTGAATTAATCTTTCAAATTTTGATTTTGAAGTGAAAGAAGCTCTAGTACTATGACAAGTTTTTTGGAGCACTCGGCATTTTTTTATCTGTCCTGAAAAATTAAGTAAAATGTATTTAATATATTTTGGGGAAATTTTTAATTATTTTTAAATATATTAAATATTTTTTGTTGTGATATGGTATACTTTTTAAAAAAAATTATCCTTTTATCTTAAGAATATTAGTCTACCTTTTATTGCTCATGAACGTTGAAAACATTAGACTTTAAATTAATGTCACTAAGTGAGGTCTTTATTTTGGCGTACATGTATATATATATTTTTTAATCGGAGATAGCATATTCAAAATAATAGTGTACCATTTTCTAAATATCGCATAAATTATATCTATAATTTGAAACCATTTTTTAAACTATAACAAAAATCACCGGACTATATTAATCATTGCTTCCTAAAATAATATATAATTCACAAAATCAAGTTATCTAACAATTCTGATAAAAAATATCCATACCTCAATGCCTAGATATCCCAATGAAATTTTGTCAATTTTTACGTAATGTAGCTGATCCCTTTACAATCCTAGCAGGATCCAATAGAAAAAAAAAACTTAAATTTAGAAAGGGTTTGTAATATTAAAATCAATCATTAAGAATTAATAACAAAATAATTGTTCAAATTAACTTAAATTATAATTTTAATTACTATTATATATTATGAAAAAGACGAACTGTAGGCTTTTATCATAATAGATAAAAAGTTTTCATGCTTTGTTTTTCAAGTTAAACATTTATTTTTATATTTTATCGAGAATTATAATTTATAGGTATGATATAAATCATGTTAAGAAAACAATATTTATTTTATACACATATTAATCATTTTTTAATAAATAATTCGTATTAATAATATGGTTGAAATAATAAATATTTACATTAATACGATAATTAAGAGATATAAAATTGATTTAGTAATAAGAATGAAATAGAAAAAGATATAAGTGTCCATTTAAGTCATCCCATTAATGAATGATAATTAGATGTGAGTTTAGTTTTAATATATTATAAACAAGATACATACATTTAAATCGTTTGAAGATATTAGATCATGATATGAAAATATTTTATCGAAATGATTTCCATTTTTGTAACGTCTTGAAATATTAATTTGAAATATAATTTTTAGATTCAAATCTCAACATAAAAGACTTAAATTTGTTTAATATATCAGAATATGTTTTGTTTGAAAGATGCAGATGGTCCATAAACAACCCTGTTTATAAGGAAAAACAAAATTAGGAGGGTGGTCCTTCGTTTTAGCATGACTGTGAGTGGGGCGCAAAAGAACATGGAGATTTCAGCCATTTTTTGTGTGGTTCTTACTTGTTGGGGCTAAAGAAAGGAATTGGCTTGTGTTTGAAGAGTTATAAATATGGGAAGAAGCAGGAGAGGAATATAGAAGTGCAGTAAAAATTGAATAAAGTGAGAGAAGAAGATGGCCTGCTTTATCACCAGACACCTTCTTCTCTCTTCTATTCTTCTTCTTCTTCCTGTGACCCTTTCCTATGGCCCCGAAGAAGCAGAAGCCGTAACCCACCACGGCGGACCCTTAATGACCGGCACCGTGAGAGTTGGCATCGTCTGGTACGGCCCAATTCCAAGAGCCCAAAGGAGAGCCATTTTGTCCTTCTTCAGGTCCCTCAACACCATCAACCCTACCGCCGGTAACCTACCCCAGGTCGCATCATGGTGGAACATGATCGAGAGTTATCAAGCATACGCCAAACCAGGTACAGTTGCTTCACCCAAGATCACGGTCAAGGTGGTAAACCAAGCCTTCGACGGAGAATACTCGTACGGAAAAGTCCTCATCAAAGATTTCATCAAGCACCTTATCCCCTTGGCAACCGGCGGAAATCCAAACACCCTCGCTGTCATCGTGGCCTCCAAGGGTGTCACGGTGCAGGATATGTGTGCAGGATCATGCGCCCAGCACGGTGTTATAGGTACATATCTATATTCAAACCATTCACTAGTTTCGAATCTCTCTGTGTGTAGGTAATATATTTTAACGTTTACGTGTGCATGCATGCATCAGATAACCAGCCTTATGTTGCCGTTGGTGACCCGGAGGAGGAGTGCCCTGAATGTGCATGGCCATTCGTGTCGAGCAGTGGAAAAGTGGGGAAAGTGATGATCCCACCAAGCGGGGATATTGGAGCAGACGTGATGGTGAAGTTGTTGGCAGGAGGTTTGGCCGGAGCAGTGACAAACCCTAACGGGGATGGGTTTTACTCAAATGCACGCGGAGGCCATATTTACGAAGCCACAAGCAAGTGCCCTGATGTTTTTGCATCAGACCAAATACCCGTGGACCCCAAAACTGGTGCTGCCTTTAATGCTGTTGGCGACAAGGGCACCGAGTTCTTGCTCCCTGCCATTTGGAATCCCAAAACTTCTTCCTGCTGGACCCCTCTCTAGATTATTTTATCAATCCTATCATATCTATGTAGGGATAGTTATTAGATTATCTTCCTAACATTTCCATTATCTTTTTGGAAAATGTTAGTTTGACAGTAGAGAGTAATTTTTTCTGGGACCAAACACTGCTTCTCACCCTTCTTTTCAACTTTACATTTCGTTACTAGATTACATAATTTTAACCAACTTCATCGTCTAAGAATTGGCTCACGGCAATTATGAAAAGTTTAAATATTAAGAAATAAATTAGTATTAACTTAATTTTACTAAATATGAAGATTCATGATGGGCAAATTATGCCTCCAACAATCCATCCATGGTAGAATTTGTTGCTATCCAAATGCAACTGAAGAAATCTGTGAGAAAGATGAAGACTAAGGAAGTTTACGGCTCCACTGTATACAATTTAACCAAAAGAATGTCATGGGAAATTTTATTGTTAACGCGCTTAAACACGGTTTTTGTCAATATTGAAAGCAATGGAGTGGTAAATTTTTGGTGAGCAGCAATGCAATAGTACCAGTGCATAAAAGAGAGAAATTAAATCAAAATTATTTATGATAGTATCCTCAAATGAAATTATATTTTTATGATACATATATGTAATGAATGAAAGAAAATGTAAAATATCCCTCATGTTCTAACTTGTAACAGGTGGCTATGAGTATGGTTGAATTTGTGTGTTGTGGTCTGGTCTAAACCAATGGTAGTTGTCTCTGCAAGTAGCCAATGGTAAGCATTTTATTCATACCCATCTTATCTTTGTGCTTAGTCTTCACACCTTAATATCAGTGGGCAACCGAACCACACCCCACCCAAGGTAGCCGCACAGAAGACACAGATAAAAATAAGCACATTCAACTATGAAATTCTGCAGTCTTCTGTTCATCTGCAACTTGTTTATAATAAATTGGTAATCGAGTTTCACAGGCCAAGTAGCCAAACTGTGTGCTGAAAATGTTAAAATAACGAGTGAATAAAGTGATATAAATAAATTGCTTAACCTATTTTTTATTTTTATTGTTCTAGAGATAAACCTAATAATTGGTTGGTTTAATTAAGACAAGTATAAGTGATGTCAGAGTTGGTCCTGGCGTCATTGAAGCTACAACTTGCTACCATGCCAAGCTTACTATACGTACCAGGAAAGAAAATCCTTTCTACAACTTGCGTTTCCAATACTCCAACCTACATCATAAAAGAATGAGAACAAACAGGAATGATCAAGGTGGTATTATAAACTACGTAATATGCTACTAATATATGGATTAAATAAAATAGTTAATAAAAATTCTGGAATAAAATAAAATAGAAAAATGGTTAAGAATGAGAATGTGAAGAAAATTTTACAAACTAAAAAAAAAATCTGTAATTATAATTTTTTCTTTAAAAAGATTGTGTTTAGATTTTAAGAAACCTGAAATATTATATTTCCCAAAACTCCACTTTTCTTTGTTCCTCAGACACACCAAAATTTATATTTGAGGTTTACGGTAATGTTTGCAATTTTAACATTATCATATTGATAGGGAATTTCGGTAATTAATTTTATGTTGTGAATTTAAAAAAACATGATATTAACTTTGAACAACAATTATCAAATAATTTTTTTCACACAAAATCACCTAAAGTAAAAATATTTTTCAGATTGTTTTAATTAACTAGTAATAATTTTTATTTTTAATTAATGAATACATCTAAACAAAATTAGAAAATTAATATGGAGAAAAAATTATAACCTATATATAAATTTCACATTTTAAAATAAAACATGAGTTCAATGTAATACCTTAATGCTTAATTTAGCATTACATTGTAAAAGTTGCAAGTAACTGTAACATAATTTTTTAATATTGGTAACACAAAAATAAAGTTTAAATAATTGAATAAAAGAAGTCAGAGAGAAAATAATGTTTTAAAAGATGAAAGAGTTTATAAGAAATAAAATATGATTAAAGAACAAAGTATAAGTTATGGTAAAAAGAAGAAGTTATAGAAAATAAAATAAAGATAAAAAGTAAGCTGTAGATAAGATACAAATTTCAATAAAACCACAGTCCTGATAATGACTGATATAAATCTATATAAGTTCTGTAGTGTTCAAATCATCTAAAATTTTATAATTTATTATCAACATAGGCTTCTCTTTTTCAATACATCTTATATATTACTTAAATAATTATAATTATATATATTTATAACTATCTTTCGATTTACTATTATACTACTAATAGCATAATTTCCTTATATACTTTTTTTACATTGCAAAATTCATGATTTAAATATTATATCTACAAAATTATATAAGCAGATTTGAGTTACTAACATTAGATATGTAATTCAAAGGATCTTAAAGCATTTTCAATCACAAATAAGCAAATCAGATAATGAGATGATGAAAATACTCAAATCCAGTGATAGAACCAAAATCACGAATAAAAAAATAAATACAACAAGGGGAGGTGCAATAGAGACTCAACGTTAACCGTGGAAAAAATAGTTGGGGGTGTCTAGATTTTTTTAAAGTTGGAATTTAATATTTGCATGAAAAACTGAATAGTGCAATAGAGACTCAATGTTAACCGTGGAAAAAAAAAATTACGCATTGAGAAAATTTTGCACAAGCTAGTATTTTTTTCATTATTTTAAACTTATAATTAAAAATGAATAAAATAAATTAAAAAATGAATAAGATAAGAAAAAGGAGCTTTAGAAATTATAATTTGAGATGCTCTGAGAACCGTTCATCCAACCAATAGATTTGAGAAGTAACTGTTTTGGTTTTGCCAGGGATGCAGAGCGTGGCAAATGAGTAAGCATGGTAAAGCCTGCTATGACTGAAAGAAAGATGGAGTTGCTTTCAAATTTGGACATCTCCGCTGCTCAGGAAAAACCTTTTTTTATTTTAATTAATTTGAATTTAATTAAATTTCATAAAAATAAAATGAAATAAATCCGTAGAGTGGCATATAAGAATGCGAGGAGCGGTGGTTGAAGCGATAGATAGAAACACAACAACAGTCACTCAAAATGGGCGGTGATTTGAGTTGGAGCAGGAGCAAATGGATTGGGTTGGTGGCGGCGGTGTGGATTCAGGCCATCTCCGGCAACAACTACACTTTCTCCAATTACTCTGACGCTCTCAAATCCCTCATGCATCTAACGCAAATCCAGCTTAACAATCTTTCGGTGGCCAAGGACGTTGGGAAGGCATTTGGGCTTCTTGCTGGGCTGGCTTCTGACAAATTCCCCACTTGGCTCATTCTCCTCGTTGGTTCTCTCGAAGGCCTCATCGGCTATGGCGTTCAGTGGCTCGTCGTTAGCCAAAGAATCCAACCTCTCCCCTACTACCAGGTTACTCATTACTCATCAAAAGCATTTTATTTTTCTAAAATTGCGCATTCTCAATTCCCAAAATACATGCAGATGTGCATATTTCTCTGCTTGGGTGGCAACAGCACAACATGGATGAACACGGCGGTTCTAGTCACCTGCATCCGCAACTTCCGCCGCAACAGAGGCCCTGTTTCCGGCATTCTCAAAGGCTATGTCGGATTGAGCACTGCCATATTCACCGACCTCTGTTCCGCTCTCTTTGCCGACGACCCTGCTTCGTTTCTCCTCATGCTAGCTCTCATCCCATTCGTCGTTTGCCTCTCCGGAATCTTTTTCCTCCGTGAGATTCCTCCCGCCGCCGTCGAGGACGACGAAGAGTCCACTTATTTCGGTGTCTTCAACGCTGTCGCCGTCGTGGTGGCCGTTTATCTCTTGGCGTTCGATTTCGTGCCGAACCCTAGCGCGTTGGCGTCTGGAGTTTTCTCTGTCGGTTTGCTTGTTCTGTTGGCGGCGCCGTTGGGAATCCCGGTCCACTCTTACTTGAAGGCTCGTGGGTTGGACAAGTTCAGACCGGATTTGGAGGGGCGTGGTGAGGAACCGTTGCTTCGTGGAAACGACAAGGGGAATGAATGCGAGGTGGAGAGAGGAAATGTGTTAGCGGAACACGTGGAGGCGGTGGAGGCGGTGACCGTGGGAAATAGTAGACCGGCGGTGGGGGAGGAGCACACGGTATGGGAGGCGTTGAGAACAGTGGATTTTTGGATTTTGTTCGTGTCGTTTCTTTGCGGGGTTGGAACAGGTTTGGCGGTTATGAATAATATGGGTCAAATCAGGTTGGCGCTGGGTTATTCGGATGTGTCCCTCTTCGTGTCTTTGACCAGTATTTGGGGCTTTTTCGGTCGGATCGTCTCGGGTTCTGTTTCGGAGCACTTCATCAAGTAAGTCACTCTGACCCGTTTTTTGTGATGTGTGAAAGGAATTTTTTAATTTAATATGTCTAACAATAAAATAAAATGGCTTCATTCTTCATATAGGGTCTTTCTGTGTTTTTTAGATGACTTGAGAAGAGAGTCATATCTCTCTGATAGTGATCTTATCCATGTTGACTTTAAGCCCTTTTTATAGATGATAGTCCCAAGAATAAAATTCTTTGAATTTGTGGTTTGGATGATATTTTGCATATATTTTTATTCTTTTACTTTGGGTGGAAGGAAGAGTGAGGCGTGTTGCAGAAATGGACCTTGTTGCCAACCTAACTCACCTCACATTCTGATTTAAAAATTGTAGCAAGCATGCAATGTCACTCGTTTAACCATAGGTGCTTCATTTCATGCCTCTTCTTAATTTTAGTTCCACTCTAATAAATTCCTTAAACTAGTGTCCTTGTTAAGTTATCCACCTTCATATATACACATTCCTCAAATTGAGAATCTGACTTTAAATTATAGATTGAATAATCATAGGTCGCCCAGATATAACCACACCACTTTCTCTAAATAAGCTATCATATTTTAATTTGAATTAAGATCTAAAAATCAGGAGGAGTGTTCACATTTATATACAATATATCTTGACTATATTATTAATTTGTATTCATAATATTTATTTGAAAAGGTTAAATCATTAATGATAATTCCTTCCTTACTAGATGAACAAAGATTAATTATTAGACATATCATTTATCCAAATACTTAATTGACATTTATTAGTTTTTTACCTTTCACTTATCACATCTTATTTTTTATCTTTTTATACCTTACTTTCTTTTAATTCTCTATAGGATTTTTTTTAAGGATAAAGAGGTTGAACAGTAACCAAAAAGAGGTGAATCCCTTCAAAAATATTTTTACCAAATTCTAGTGTTCCTTTTAAAAGTTATTTCTTTAATCACTTAATATGAAATTTAAAGACACAATCTTGATAGTTTTAGCATGTCCAAGAAGTTAAAAAACAATAAAAGAGAGATAAACGAAAATAGAAACAAAGAATACAAGAATGTTGAATAACTCTTGAAGTTTTTCTTTAGCAAAATGTGTATTTTTGAAAAAACTAGTATCAATTTTGAAAAAATAAACTTCTACATGTATTTCAAAATCAGAGTTAATCCATTATTATTTATATTATTTTAGAAATATTTTGTGAACAAATTAATTATTTTTATTAAGTGATAATGAATTATCTTCAAGATCAGTACTTAAAAAATCCAGATATAATCAATTATAAGGTTAACAATCTAGTTATGATTTTTTGTGATTCTGATCATCTCAAGATAATTATTAAATTATTCTTCTAAAAATATTTTTTAAAAAGATATAAGTGTTCATGAATCAAATAAACATTTCAAGCTTATGCAATATGCTTAGCATGCCTAATCTAATGCTTTTGAGTTCATCATATATCATTAAGAGAACAACTTCTAATTCTTTCAATTTCTTTAGAATCAATACTTTTATTGTCCAAAAGTAATTCTTTTTATTAGGCATCCTCAATGAATGCAATATTTCATTTTTACTAGTGTGTTGGAAGAATAACGATGGTTCTAAATTTTGACCAGCTTTGTTTGATTTATCAATTTGCGGTGTTTGCAGGAAAGCGGGAACTCCTAGACCCCTTTGGAATGCAGCGTCTCAAATTTTGATGGGCGTGGGATACATACTCCTGGCAATGGCTATGCCAGGTTCACTTTACATAGGCTCCATTGTGGTTGGCATATGTTACGGAGTGAGGCTAGCCATCACTGTGCCAACAGCATCCGAGTTATTTGGCCTCAAATATTATGGACTCATTTATAACATTCTAATCCTTAACCTCCCCCTTGGCTCTTTCCTCTTTTCTGGTCTGCTAGCTGGCATTCTGTATGATATGGAGGCAACTACCACCACAGGAGGTGGCAACACTTGTGTTGGAGCTCATTGTTACAGACTAGTGTTCATAGTTATGGCTGGAGCCTGTGTTGTTGGGTTCTTCTTAGACGTTCTGCTATCAATCAGGACCAAGATGGTTTACAACAAGATCTCCTTCAGCAAAAACTCCAAGAAAAACTCAGTCACATCAAGTAGGCGATGATACGAAATGGCTCATGTATAAGGGTGTGACAATCTTTGGATTGAGGTGCGTCTGCACAATGATATCCTAATTTCCACTAGTATGGCTAACACTAAATCAGATGTCTTTTTGGGAATAAAGGAGGGTCAATTTGCTTGTACATCCATTTTGTGTGCTCTCAGGCATAATCAAGTTAGAGTCTGTCAGCAATAGTTGTAAAATGTCGTTTTCAGGCAGCACGGAGATAATTCTCCTAGTACCAATTTGGAGAAGAAAATGTTGTCACAGATTTTCGATATATGCAAGTATTTGGAATTGGTTGTGTCGATCTGATTCAAAATTACTGCAGACTTTACCCTTTCATCCCAAAATTTTACGTATTTTACTTTTTCCCTGTGATAAATAATTTGTCGAGAGGCATGAAGGAAAGGAAAATTGATGTGAGCGGAGACTAATAGGAAGCAATGGATCTCCCATGATCTTTGTTAAATTCGAATAGAGACATAATTATATCTATATCTATCTATCTATATGTCCAAAATTAACCGAAGAAATTAAAAGAATTTTTTTTTTTATGATATTTAAGTGAAGACAAACTGCGGAAGAAGCCGAAATCAATTACGTTATTCGAAGACGACTAGTAGTATCAGAGAAACAGGATTTTGTTATCTGGCGGAGCTAATGGCCAAAAAACTTGAAGAACTCTGACAGATACGTTTTTCTTTTTAATTTGTCTTCAGACCAATTAGAGTTTGTATTGATTCACACAAGTTCACATATTTATATTGTAAATAAAGTTAAAAATACTTTCAGCATATTCTTGCCAACTTCAACAGCATGCATAACACATAAGCTTACAATTCCAGAAAAAAGAAACAAAAAAACAGCTCTTTCACCATGTCAATATCAAAATAATTACCCGTGATTGATTGGAATGGAATTGACGTTAATTAATTTAGCGTGTATGTACTCCTTGTTTTGCGAAATCCATCAACATCAACCTGTTGCCCCACCCATATGCCTTCATCTCTGTATGCTGAAATATAACTTAATAATATATCCGCTACAAACACAGTAAAATATACAGTATTTGGGGGCATCCATCGGTGTTCATGATCAAATGCAGGCTGCAAAGACCAAATTGTCATATTAGGACATCTTAACGGGCATTAAGAAATGCAGGATGTGATGGACAAAACAGAGGAAACTCACATAATTGAGAAGAAGGGGAGAAGGAAATTGTTTATCAATCTTATTAACAACCTAAATTCATCATTATATGTCGTATTTTGTATGTATTATTCTAAAAGGTAACAATCTTTTATTATTTAGTTCACTTGTATTCTACGTGTATGTATATTAACATCTTATTTATAATTTTAAAGTGAGTAACATGAGGTGTGAGATTTGCAGGCAGTCTCGTAACATTATTCTCATGACATTACTCCTGCTTACTACAGTAGTATACTGTATAAGATCTATATGTAAAGTGTGTTCGATAGAAATGAAAATGTGAAACCAACAAAACTCAATTATATAGTTTAAACGTGTTAACATTATACGAATATTTCTAAACTTGTTTAAAGCGTTACGCGCTTTCTGTTTTTTCGTTTTTCTTTGTTCTATATAACAGACTTGTTGGGTCTGTTCTGTATTACTTTTTCTCTTTCCTTTCATGTTTTCTGCTGCTGCTCTTCCTCTGCCTTTTGTTCTTTCCTTTTATACGATTATCAGTTCTTTGATTGAATGAAAACTTCTGCATGTGGTGCAACCAAGTCAAACACATATGGAACTACATGAGGTTTCTTGAGAAAATGAATTGTGATTAAAATTGAAATCAATAAAAATCCTAGCCGTTTATATTTAACTTTATAACCAAAATTAACTTTCCACACCTATCATGCACTCACTCTATTTATTTGCATCACATTTTATGGGATATTCCTAGTAAATTTACACACGAAAAAAACAGAATAGTTTCACCTTTGATTCATTGAGAAGGGCCAATTTGAGAAATGCCTTACAGTACCTTAGACTCATTATACGTGGTCCGCTGAGCCTGCTGTGATCAGAACCGAAAGGAACATACATGTTGGAGTAGCTATACCACGCTGAAACCCAACTCAGAGAGAAAGATAATATATTGATTTCTTTGTAGTCTTTCTTGCCATACAAATCAACACATTTTCACATAAGTTGATGATGCCAAGCAGCATAGAGGGAACACACTTAAGTTATTTAGTGATCTTTCAAACATAAATTCACATGGTTTCTGTGACTCCTTCCAGTTTTTCCCATTATGGATTGTCTGAATGGCTTGCGTCCAGACTTGACTTATATGTTATTTAAAAGAGTATTGAAATATGAACATTTTAATATCATAAAACTTTATTGGTTACATTTATGGATGATGATGATGATACTGCATAATTTTGGTATTTAAAAGGGTGGGTGGGATGAGGTGTGCATTGTGCACATAGTGGGAAGTAATCTAGGTGCTGTGGTCCAAAAAGCAAGAACGCGTGCCATCCCTATACTTAATCGGTATTCAATGTTCACTCCAAGCAATACCATTCTGGGAAAGTTCAAGCTGCACTTTTTTCTTCGTCAGAAGTGAAGCCTTGTGCAGCACTCTTTGGACCAATATGATAAAATCCTTTTAGTAATAGAAATGTTATTAATTTTCTTAGTAATAAAAGGGATTTCTTTAGTTTAAATCATTAATCAATTCAGATTCTGTGAATTTAATACTAGTTCCTTCCATTCTGCTACATCTATTTATGTTTAAACTTTCTATTTTTATTGATATTTTAGAAATTGAAGATTTAATACATTTTCCCCTAGCCACCCCCTTATTTAAAATAAAGAGTATACTATTGTTTTCATGACATTTCATTTTAACAAGATCGTTGGATTGGAGGAGAGAATTAAAGTAGTTGAAAAAGGCATGGGAATATGAAATGTTAATTATAATTTTTAGGAAGAAGAGTGAAAAAAACAGGAAAAATGAGTTCAGAGATATTAGAAATTAACATTGATATATGGACACTTTCATGCTCTTTATTCTCTATATATTTCTCTTTTTGACATCTGATGGTACTTATTATATTTACATTACTTTTTGGCCATCTGTATCCATCTTTGTTTAGAAGAAGATGAAATTGACTGGTGTCCTTCATTGTTTAACTCCATTCATTAATCAATTCATTGCATAATGATATATTGTCCTTTTGCACCTGAACAGGCTGTACAATACCCAAAGATGAAAGGTCCTGATTTTGGGCTCTCATACGATGTTTCACATGATTTCTGAACTGTCCACAATTCACTATTGGCTAAATTATTTAAATATTTATTCATTATTGTAAAAAATTTACGTTATCACATCAGTTTAAGGATCATGTGATCCAAGACCGCTTCACACCTTTCTCACACTTCTGAGTTAATGTTTTGTTCCTGTGCAAATCACACGGTCTAATTAAAGAAGTATGCAATTGATTTCAAAATTTAAATCTTAGATTCATCAGAATTTGAAACAAAGAAATAGTATTTAATTATAGTATTAATAATGAGACAGAATATGGAGTACTACAGTATCCATATTCGGAAAAGCAATGTGAATGATAGACTGAGTTGAAGTAGATGGTAATGTCATTCAAAGACACATTAATTAAATGAGTAGTACAAATCCATTACCATCACCATTTAACGTTGCAAAAAATCAACGTTTGGTGAATTGGTTATTTATGATGCAGGAGGAGGGTGAACAACTATACTAGTAGCAGTGTCTCTAAATAAATAGTGAGATGAATTTATTAGTTCTCTTATTTGTTAACGTAACAGTGGCATGTGAAGAGAAAGAAGGGACCTATTCAGAGGTCCTGTTCCCTTGTGATTTCACCTTTCAAGTGCTCTAAACCCAAGTACACTCCCGTGTTCTCTACGCCCATTTCTTTGTATTTAAGCTCAATGCTTTTCTTTACACTTTCTAACCCTTTTGCTTCTCTTCAACCCTTTTGCTTCTCTTCACTTTCTAAAGAGCCACTCCCAAGGATGCAACATATCCCCTTCTATGTCCTTATACTTTCCTTCCTTCTAATTCCAACTTCTCTGGTTTCTTCTTTATACGGTTCTTCTTCCTACTCATTTTCCCTGTTTATTATTTTCAGACCCAATTTTCAAGTACTAATAAAGATTCTCAATATTCATTGTTTGGTGTCTTCGTTGCAGATGGGCCCCTATATGACTTCACTGCCTACACTGAGGTGATTATATTTTTTAAACAAAACCCATTCCACATTCACTAATTAAGCTGTGATTATGACTTTAATTGATGTTCATGATAGTGCAAAGAGAAGCCAGCGGAGCCACTTTATGGAGGAGGACTTCTCAAGAGTGACCAAAGAGACAACATTGCCTCAGCTTACGTTGTTAACAACAGCTTTGTGCCTTCACTCCTGCTCTATAATCTCACCCAGGACACCATTTACACGTTTTCCGGTTGGTTATTATCTTTTTTACACATTGATTATGTTACTTCACCATTATCTGCCTAATAAAAGAAAAAAAATACTACAGTAGCATTATTTAAAGTTTTGATTTTTGATGAAAAAAATTTATTCCGTTGCCGGGACTTGAACCCGGGTCTTTCGGGTGAGAGCCGAATATCCTGACCAACTAGACTACAACGGAATCTTGATGTTACTTCTAATTAAAACTAATTTATAAGTGGGTGAATATAAACAATGTTAATGATCATTGTATAACTAATATTCTTTTGACATCTTTTTTATTTAAGCCTATTTAGAATTGTTAGATATGATGTGGGTGGATGACAATATGTTACAGCATGGGTGAGAGTGAAAGGTTCAAGTTCAGGCATGATAAGGGCTACCCTGGAAACAGAGAAAGAGACGTATGATTGCATAGGGACAGTTTCAGCCAAGCTTGGATGCTGGTCATTTCTGAAGGGTGGTTTCGTTCTCAACTGGCCTTCAAATCTTTCCATCATCTTCTTCCAGGTAGCTTGCTTTTCTCTGGTCTTACTCAGTAAAACTCTTTAGTGATGGTTTTAAGATATTTGATTCGTTTCTTTTAACCTTGTGTATGCAGAACGCGGATGGTAAAGACATCAATATAGAAGTTGCTAGCCTATCACTCCAGCCATTTACTAACCAACAATGGAGATTCAATCAACAGTATATGATCAATACTGTGAGTTACATTACACTTCTTTGTTTGACCAAAATAATGGAATGCTTAGTTGTTTTTTTATTAACCAAATAATGGACTTTCTCACAACAAAATAAGGCCTACAATTGTCTAACAAAAGGGATGTACTAATGTTTGTTTTCCACTTGCATTTGATAGAAAAGAAAGCGTGCCGTCACTGTTCATGTGTCAGATAGCAACGGAAGAAGATTGCAAGGAGCTTCCATCTGTATAGAGCAAATATCAAAAGACTTCCCTTTTGGATCTGCAATAGCAAAGACCATTCTTGGCAACTTACCCTATCAGGTTAGTATATTTTGCATTCCACACTAACCACTATATTTCATAGCATAGAAGGTAATGCATGACAAGACTCAATTCTTCTGTCCGTTCAGAACTGGTTTGTTAAACGGTTCAATGCTGCAGTCTTTGAAAATGAGCTCAAATGGTACGCCACAGAACCTGATGAAGGCAAGGTCAACTACACCATTTCAGACCAAATGCTACAATTTGTTAGAACAAACAATATCGTAGCCAGAGGGCACAACATATTTTGGGAAGACCCTAAATACACTCCTCCATGGGTTCTTAACCTTACTGGCAACCAGTTAAAATCTGCTGTGAATTCCCGAATACAGAGTCTCATGAGCCAATACAAAGATGAGTTCATACACTGGGACGTCAGCAATGAAATGCTTCATTTTGATTTCTACGAGCAGAGGCTTGGATCTGATGCGACATTTCATTTCTTTCGGACTGCACATGAATCAGATCCGTTATCAACCCTGTTCATGAATGACTTTAATGTTGTGGAAACATGCAGTGATGTAAATTCCACTGTAGACGCCTATATCTCACGGGTAAGAGAACTGCAACGAAATGGCATCTTTATGGATGGAATTGGGTTGGAGGGACACTTCACAGTACCCAATCCTCCCCTTATCAGAGCCATCCTAGACAAGTTGGCAACACTTGGACTTCCCATTTGGCTTACTGAGGTTGATATAAGCAAGACAATTGACAGAGATTCACAGGTAAGCTAGATCATGTCAATTTATTTTGAAAAAATATATATTAGAATTTAATTTGCAGATAGAGTTATCATATTTGATGTGAATTTTAAGGTGGTCATTAAGTTGACACATTTATCATCTCATGTATAATAATTGATTATTAGATGACATTATAATCAATAGCATAGACTATTTACTCTAAATAGTATAATAACATAACTGAATCTCTTTGATAACATGTAGGCAAAATATTTGGAGCAAGTGTTGAGGGAAGGGTTCTCACATCCTTCTGTGAATGGGATAATGCTTTGGACGGCATATCATCCAAATGGGTGCTACCAAATGTGCCTCACAGACAATAATTTCAATAACCTGCCGGCAGGTGATGCGGTGGACAAACTTCTTGAAGAGTGGGAAACAGGTCGTGTAGAGGGAGTGGCAGATGTGCACGGTTCCTATAGCTTTTATGGCTTCTTAGGAGAATATTCTATTACTGTCAAATATGGCAACAGGACTACACATTCAACATTTTCCCTCTCTCGAGGTGAAGAAACTAGACATGTCACCGTTACACTCTGATCTCACTCTTAGAATATTGTTCATCAAGCTGCTTAACATCACTGGAAACATTACTTTCAAATTCCTTTCTAGTCCAAGCCTCCTTCAATCAAGATGCTGTGTTTAGAATTTTTTTCTACAACTATCTTCCCGATTGAGTATTGTACAACTATAAGGAAAGAAATTAAAGTCAAGACTTTAACAGCAAAATTCCAGGATCGTAAAATGTAACATACTATTTATAATTTAAATATCATACAAAATCATCAAGTAGTAAAATAGTACGGATAGTGAAACAAAAATTAAAAAAAATGTCATCATTATTATTTATATTATTAATTTTTATTCGGTTGAAACTTAATTTTAATTAAAAAATAATGTAATTTATCTTATTATGTAATTTTAATTAAAATTTAAAATAAATTCCAAATTCAATTAAAATATTTTTTTTATCTTTCACCTTTTTGATTAAATTTATCCTTCACCTTCTTAATTAAATTTATTAAGTTTCAATTTCAATTAAATTAAAATATTTTTAATGCCTTACTTTTGTATTTTCTTTAAACATTCCTTTTTATTTATTTTTTCTGGTAAAAAATTATATATATATCAAAAATAAAATTTACTATTCTAAACTCCATATTTACGATTTTATAATCTTTTCACATAATCATATTCATAATTTCAATTTTAACTGTCTAATTTACATAAATAAATAGTAGAATTCAAAATCATGATAAAATATTTCTCACTTACTCTACAATCTCCAAAATACGTCATAATTATGAAACAAAAAGAAATAAGAGTGAAATCAAATTTTTGTAAAATAAATGGTTTTATTTTGATATATGTTTTCCAATAAAATCTTCAAAATTCTCATAGATAAACTAATAGTATTTAGTGGTATCATCAACATACAAACCCATTATCTAAAAAAATGGATTGCGATGCTTTCAACTTCTTTTGAGAATGCCTGAAATTGTCGATCTAATCCATTGAGTTGAGAATCATTATAAAAAAAGGAAAGAAGATGAAGAGGTTGTAAGGAATGGGTAACTCGTAATTTATAATTAGAGGAATGATAACTCTAACGGTTGTACAAGTAACATGAATACCATTTTAGGGTTTTGTGTGTGTGGGAGTAGTGGGATGAAATAACTTTGGTAACATTAATAAACTGGTGCACCGTGTGACCTAGGGTGAGAGAGATAGAGACCCCGTCTCCATACCTCGAGGTTATAATATATCTTATTCTATCAAATTTATATTATTACTTATCTAGTTCAATAAATAATTAGTTAAAAACATATTGAATGCAATCAGATAAATTATCAGAATTAACTTAATGATAGAAAAATTAACCCAAGTTTTAGTGTTTATTTTTATTCTAATAATGTTTTATTATAAGCTTTAATACAATACATATATGACTAATATATTTAATTATCTTATTTTTAAATAATAATTAATATATAAAATAAAATCTAGAAGAATAAAAAAGGTAATCTTATTAAGCTTACAATATTTGGATTCTACACACGTGTTTGGGCTTTCCACATGACAGCCAATTCAGAAATTTTAGTTGACGAAGAGCCATCCTCCCTCAGAGTTGTGGCAGCGGCCTCCTTCAGTTCCTTGATTCGGTGAAGTAGCTTCTTCCCCTCCTCACCTTCCATCACCATCTTCACAACCCTCGCAATTTCTCCTCTTTCCACCACCCCATTCTCCCCAGCCACCACTCTCGCTGCCACTTTCATACCTTCACTTACCAAAACGGCATTCATGTACTGCTCAGCATAGAGTGGCCAAGCGACCAAGGGCACCCCATTCACCACACTCTCAAGAACAGAGTTCCAGCCACAGTGGGTGAGAAACCCTCCAGTGGAAGGGTGGCTCAGCACCTGGGCCTGTGGGACCCACGACGGCACCACCAAGCCTCTTCCTTTGGTTCTCTCCACAAAACCCTTGGGCAAGAAATCCAAACGGTAGGCTTGAGTATCCTCGGTGAAATAAGAAGCATTAGAAACTTCCTCGTTGGGGCACTTCACAACCCACACAAACCTCTGCTCACTCATCTCCAACCCCAAAGCCAGTTCCTCCATCTGATCTCCGGACAGGGTCCCACCGCTACCAAAGCATACCAATATCACGCTGCCACGTGGCTGCGCATCCAACCACTTCAAGCACCAGCACTGTTCGGCCACCATCTTCGCTCCGCTTCCAGCATCATCCTCTTTTACCAGCGGTCCAATCGGATAAACCGGTGGCCTACCCGGTTCGTCCTTCAGCAGCAAGTCTAAGGCTTCCGGTTCAAGATCACGGAAGCTATTCTCCACGAACCCCTCTGCTAACATGTAGCGTTTAGAGTGGTGGAGAACCCATTTGTAGGCATCGTCGTCCCGGTCCTCAAAGGCACCCCCCAAGTCCTTTCGCGGAACTGGTAAGCAGCCGGGGATGTAGACAGACTTGGAAAGGTCCCAGAAGTGAATGTCTTGGTCGAGTTGAGGGAGGTGCAAGGCCAAAGACAAAGTCATGGCGGTGGAAGGGAAGAAGACGTAAGGGGGCGCGTTTAGTTGCCTGGCGAGGTCGAAGGCATCGGTACCGAAGAAGTCGAGGAGCAGAGCGGTTACGCGATGGGTGGAGGAGAGAGAGAGGAGGGCATGGCGGAGAGAAGGCAGAGAGCGTAGGACTGTGACAGAGATTACAGTCTCCATTTTAGCGTTGGGTGTAACGTCGGAGAGTGATACAGTTGGAAGGAAAGTGTGGGAGATTAGAGGTGGAAGGGAGGAGAGGACGGTGGTTTGGGCCTCAGAGGGAGGGGCGTTGGTGGGTATGAAGAAGGTGATGCGGAGGTTGTGGTGACGGCAGAGTCTCTTGGCGAACTCAATCATTGGAATCAGATGTCCCATGCCTGGGCTTGGCACCATGGCTACCAGAGGTGATTTTTGTTGGTCTTCCATCCTAATTTGCCTCTGCAAATTTCGGTGGAACAAGGAAGGACTCTTTATATTTATATATTCATTCATTGGCGGTGAAATCTTTGTATTTTAGTGAAATTAGGTTTGTATGACTCCATTCGTGTGGTTATATTTGAATTCCATTTCAAAGTCTGATACACATAAATGTAACTTTTGTCTGAATTTAGTGAAGACTCCGTACTAAGTCCAACCGTTCATTAATAACTCATCAACATAAATGTAACTTTAAGCTTATGGTGATGCAGACGAGTTTTAGACAGGAACGTGGAACCAAGAATTACTCATCAACATCTAACTATCCACTTACAGTTTCTATAACAGGAACGTTAGAGCAATTGTAGAACAATAAAATATTAAATTAAGTTATTTATTTAAAATATAAATTAAATGATTGATTATAAAATTAATGAAATGAGTGGTAAGTTAGTTATAGGAAATTAAAGAGGTACTGTTTAAACATTCATTATTCTTCTATTAAACATTCATGTACACCGTGTTTGTTTGGAGACATAGACTTTACAGTGGTATGTAATATGTAACATGACACTAGATGCATGTAGAAGTATCGTTCAGATTCTTTGATAGATATTGGACATTGGTAGTGATTGATATAGGTGTTCGCTTGTTATGTTGTACTAGAGTTTCACCGCCGAAAGAGGCTGAGATATAGTATCCGTGACGCGCGACTTCTATTTATTAGAGTAATGTTACGTTAACACTCACACGAGTTCTATTGATTAGAGTAATGTTACGTTAACACTCACACGTGACATACTTTGATATATTTTCAGTTAATCTTTTTTTATCAACTAGTTTTCATCAACTAAAAATAAACACGGTAAATCACACAAAAGATTAAACTTTACTTTAACCATTAACGAAAATCAAACCCTAAAAGCAAAAACATTTTATATTCAGAACACCAAAAACAATTTCTTTTCTATAAAAAAGGACATAAAAACCTAAATTTTACACGAAAATTACATAAAAGACCAAACTTTACTTCAACCACCAACGAAAAACCAAATAAAGCTATTCCTTTTTCTTTCAAACCCCATAAAAAACCAACCTTTACTCCACAAATCCTAAACTCCACACGAAAATCATATAAGACATTTAAACGATGAAAAACAGTTCCTTTTGCATGAAAACCTCATAAAAGACTCACCTTTACCAATTTTTATGGAAAACGGAAGAAAATCTACCACGGACAAGACGAGAGTAGAGACGAAGCCAAGTGAAAGACTTGAGCAGGGAGACGAAGCAAGTGCAGAGAGAGCGAGACCAGAGCCGAGCACAGAGAGAGTGAGAGTGCGTAGAGAGAGTGATAGAGAACGAGAGCTCTACAAGTGGTAGACTAAGAGGAGGAGAGAGCGACAAAGTGAGAGTGAAAGAGTGAGAGGCACAAAGTGAGGGATTTTAAAATTTAGGGCTTCCTTTAGATTTTCATGTCCAAATTTATACTTGCCACGTAAGGTACTTTGACACAATTACCACCAATGTCAAGTGGGGGGATACAATTACCACCGGTGTCAAGTGGGGGGACACAATTACCACTGGTGTCAAGTGGGGGTGATCAACCAAGGGTGTCAACATAACATTACTCTTATAAGTATGAGGGCTGAATGTGGTAGGTATGAAGGTTAAATGAGATAAGTGTGAGGAGATAAAAAGTTGAAAAGATGTGCATTTACGACCCTTAATGAAGAGATAAAATCTACCAAGCACAAACTAAAAGAATTGAAAGGGTACTAACTTATGTGGCAAGCACGGTTAATAAAGAAGTGAGGTGTAAATACTAACTTCATTTATTTTTTTACTTCAGACAACCTCTTAGTAAATTGGCTTTCAGAAAACTATTTTTTTATTATTTTTATTAAACTAGATCAAAACTCTTTTCATAAATAAAGTTAAATTGGACTTACTTAATTTCTTTTCATCAATTTATTTTAAGACATATCCAACACTTTTTTTTTGTTTTATTATTTTTTTATGTAAATTATATTTTGTACTGTTTTTATTCTTATTTAATCAAATTTTATTTATAAAGTCAAAATTCTTTTTATTATTTATTTTAAATGGTAGAGAAATTAAATAACCCATATTAAAAAGTTTTTCCTTATTTTTTATTTTTATTTTTTATTTTTTTATTTAATATTTATTTATCGAGACGAAATTAGATGTTGATATATATATATATATATATATATATATATATATATATATATATATATATATATATATATATA